>Ga0209318_1000054_pt1 | contig 150503 bp, 130 predicted proteins | sample RifGroE1_FD_183999 | JGI IMG/M metagenome (GOLD analysis project Ga0209318, IMG submission 183999) | Groundwater microbial communities from Rifle, Colorado, USA - Groundwater E1 (SPAdes) (version 2) | ecosystem: Environmental > Aquatic > Deep subsurface > Groundwater | place: Rifle, Colorado...
TTTGGAAAAAAATCTGAAACATAAAATCGTGGTCGCTTGCAAATGCAAACCAATCAATTATCGCAAATAATAATCATAGTCGCAAACCACAAAGCAAAAAAATTAGCCGCCGGTAGGTCTGTCGAACGCCCGATTAACCCGTGAGGCGTAATTGGCGCATAAATTGCTGTTTCAGCCAAGTTTTTCGTGATTAACAAGAAATCTTCCTGTTTAATCCAAAACTGTAATGTCTAAAAAATATTTCAGCAATTTGTGTGACAATAGCCGAGTCGGGTTCAATCGGTTGTTAGACATTATTACATTCATCTTTGGTGTCATTATCGTTCTTTTCTTGTTCAGTAATTTCATATTTAACTTCTTCAATTATTGCATCTGAAAAATCTTTTTTATAGATTTTTTTAAATACATCCTTGAATAAATCCGTTTTTCTAAAACTTTTTAGTAAAGGCCACTCAATAAAAGATAACTCGTCAATTTCTTTATATACTGCTTCCTGTTCCATTAATTCTTTTGATTTTTCAAATTGGTCATTAAGTATGCTGACTGCAAATTGGAATTTAGGGTGAAATGGCGACCAATCTATTGAATTTAATATTGTTGAAAAATCTTTTCCAGTATTTTTAAGTGCTATGCATTTATTTAATAAGAAATAGTATTTTACTTCACCCCCTGAAGCAAGGCTTGAAGGAATACTTAGAGCATAATCAAATATTTTATCTGCCAGTTGAAATCTTTCTTCACATAATAAATCATATCCAATACTGTTAAGTATTTCATCTGATTCGTTAAAAGATTCAGGAAAGGTGCGACGTATAAATGCTTGACATAAACGGATAGAAAGTTCAAAAAAACAGTCAAATGTTTCAGTAATATATTTATCGGATGCATTAAGATATGAACCTTCTTTACAATCTTCATTTATTTTTATCCCCCATTTTTTGCAATTTTCAATGTATATGGAAGAAACTTTACCCCCAGTATGAACGAATATGTTCCTTCTTTCGGTTATTTCTAAAAATTCTAACCAACCTTTAAAATGTTCTTCAATACCAAGTTTTAATTTACTATCTAAAAAGGATATTTGTTTGAAGTGAGAGTCACGCATTATTTCGTCAATTTCTTTTTCTATTATATCGTTCTTTAATGAATCAAGAGATTGGATTTCCAATAAATCCTTATATGAAATCTTTTTTTCAGGATTTTTTAACCAATTGGTATTTTTTTCATATGCAATTTTTAATATAGATGTTACAAGTTCATCAAATTTGGTAACAATTGATGTTATAATACTTTGCCGAAACATAGTTTCGGCATGTCGTAGTCTTTTAATATTTTTTAAAAATTCCTTAATATCTACCTCTTTAATTGCTTCGACAATTTCTCCATCCTCTTCTTGTATTTTTTCAGTCAGTTCTTCTAATTTCTTTTCTCGTTCATTGTCTTTTGTTTTCAAAACAGGCAATACTATCTGAACCATTTCATTTATACATTCAAGTTCATTTATAAAGTGATTTTGATATAAAAAAATTTGTTTCCATAATGGAATCTGATTTATGGCTTTATTCTTTTTACTCATAAAATATCCTTCGCCCGTAGGGTCTGTCTAACAATTATTATACCGAATCCAGAATAACCAGCTCAATCACCTATTATACCGAATCCACAATAATACTATCACAAAATTCACACACATTCAACATCATTAACAAAAAAATAAAAAGTCTCCAAAAAAACTACTCTTCCTTAACTTTTGCATTAGCTCTATCGTGAAAATTCTTATATCTACAAATAAATTTCTATACTCATGCAATAAAAATCAGATAATTTCGTTTACAATAAGAAACAGACAGTAATAAGGCCCGGGTTTTATTATTATGCCAATAATTGTATTAAAAAATTAAAAAAAACTTATTTTCCTATTGACTTATTGTAATAGTACAATTATACTTATTGTATGATTGTACTATTACAATTGTTGTTGAAAAGCGAGGAATGCATGGGGATTATAACTATTGAGTTTGAAATCGATGAAAAAAACGGTGTTCCATTCTATAAACAAATTATCCAGCAGGTTGAAGTTGGTATTGCAACCGGTCGTTTAAAACCCGGCGATAGATTGCCGACAATACGCGCCCTTGCCATCAAATTAAAAATAAATCCTAATACAATCGCAAAATCATATAATGAAATGGAGTTAAAAGGGCTTGTGGTAACTCAAGTGGGTAGCGGAACCTATATTGCTGATTGTACAATTGATGTTGATGAGGTGACTCGTGAAAAAAAACTTAATGAACTATGCGGTAATTTTATTGCATCAATACGGCAACTTGGGTTTGAAAAAGAGTTTGTTGTAAAGTATCTTGAAGAGTATAAATAATTATGGAGGAAAAACGGATGGGTAAGGAAATGCATTATCTGATTAAAAACAGTATCAGAAAAAGTTTTGAGAGGGATTTTTCAATAAATACATACACAGCACTTTTATTTGTTGCTTTTTTATCGCTTGGACTTATTCTATTTAAGAATTTTGAAGGTGTGGGAGATTTATTTGAACTCGGTATACTTTTGATTTTTCCACTTATTTTCAGTCTCATTTTTGTTGTTGCCGGAAGATGGGATTTGATAGTGAAATTCTCATTTTTATCAGTGGTTGTATTATTTTACTGGAACGGTACTGCAAGTTTATATTTTTCATTACCATTAATCGGGGGGGCAATTATGGCACCGTTTATTCAGGTTGCTAAAGAATGGGAGAGGGCGGTTGTATTGCGATTGGGGAAGTTTAAAAAAGTTAAAGGGCCTGGTTTATTTATTTTATTTCCGTTTATTGATACGGTGACTAAAATTGTAGATATGAGAATCCGGGTAACCGATTTTGTTGCTGAAACGACACTGACAAGAGATTCAGTTCCGGTAACCGTTGATGCTTTAGCGTTCTGGCTTGTGTGGGATGCTGAAAAAGCGATTTTAGAAGTTGAAAATTATATCGATGCAGTTGTACTTAGTTCACAAACTGCATTGCGTGAAGCAATCAGTAAAAATGACCTTTCTGCATTACTTGAAAACAGTAATGAAATCCGGGAGATTATCAGACAGGAAGTTGACCGGAAAACAACAGAATGGGGAATTACTATCCAGAATATTGAAATTACCGAAATAAAAGTGCCGGAAGCTTTACAGGAATTATTAAGTAAAACAGCTCAGGCGGAAAGAGAAAAGAAAGCACGTATTTTACTCGGTGAGGCTGAAATTGAACTTGCTAAAAAATATGTTGAAGCATCTGCTATTTATGGAGATGATAAAAACTCATTACGATTACGAAGCATGAGTATTATCAATGAGGGACTTAAAAATGGAAATTCGATGATTTTACCTGAAGGGGTTGTAGATAAACTTGATAAAGATGGTGTTCTGGGGTTGTCTGCGTTGAATGAAGTAAGGAAAAAATCATAATGAATGTATGTGCGAGGCTAATTGAAGTAATAATTTATAACAAGGAGTGAAACTATGAACGTTGTTGAAACAAAAAATCTCGTTAAGGACTATGTTACGAATAGCATAGTAGTAAACGCATTACGTGGAGTTAATGTAGAAATTAAAAAAGGGGAGTTTACCGCAATTGTCGGCCCGTCCGGTAGTGGTAAATCTACATTGTTACATTTGATCGGTTGTCTTGATACTCCGACTGATGGTGATATTCTAATTAATAATAAACAGGTAAAAGGTTTAAAAAAGAATGATCTGGCTTTTTTACGAAGAGATAAAATTGGTTTTATTTTTCAGGCATACAATCTTATTCCGGTGTTAACAGCGTATGAGAATGTGTCTTTCCCATTAACATTATTAGGGTATAAAACAAAAGATATCCGTGATATATCAATGAATGCACTAAAAGAAGTCGGTCTGGAAGGCATGGAAAACAGAAGGCCTAAAGAATTATCAGGCGGTCAGCAGCAGCGTATTGCAATTGCGAGGGCTTTGGCAAAAAAACCCGAGCTTATTCTTGCTGATGAACCGACTGCTAATCTTGATTCTACAACCGGAACAGAAATTCTTGAATTGATGCTTAAACTGAATAAAACAGAAAACACTACATTTATTTTTTCAACGCATGACAAAATGGTTATGGATTATGCACGACGATTAATATTTATTCGTGACGGTCTTATACAAAAGGAGGAACGAAAATGAAACGACAATCAGGGCAGTTTCTGAAAGGAAGCTCACGGGTAAACCTTTTTGTCATAGCATTTCGTAATCTTTCACGACACAAGGTAAAAAGCATTATAACTGTAACTGCTGTTGCAGTCGGTGTCACGCTGTATATATTTATGGATGCCTGGTTACTCGGTATGAATATTGATTCCCAAAGAAATATTATTAATTTCGAAACCGGTTCAATAAAGATTTATAACAAGGCGTTTTTTGAAAAAAAGGATGAAATTCCTACCTATGAAAATTTCAAAGGTGCCGGAAAAATTGTAAAGCGATTACAGGATAACGGGTGGAATGCAGCCGAAAGAGTCGTTTTCACAGGCAGTCTGATAAGTCCTGAACAGGAAATCCCCGCTGAATTTATTGGAATTGATATAAAAAATGAACAATCAGTATTATATTATCAGAATTTTGTTGATAAAGGCCGTTTTATACAAAATGGTGAATATGAAATATTAATCGGTTCACGTCTTGCAAGAAATTTAAAAGTTCTTCCCGGTGACAGAGTCCGTTTAAATACTGTAATTGATAAACGGGATGATAACGGTACGTTACGACATATTAATCAGTTAATAGAACTCACTGTTGCAGGCATAATCAATTCGCCAAATCCCAAAAATAACAGCACAATCGGGTATCTTCCATTAGATATACTGCAAAATGATATGGGGTTGCTATTAGACGGTGCTGTTACTGAAATAATCGCACGAAAAGCAGGAACAAATCCTTCAATGCTTTCAAACGCACGATATGAGAACAAGAAAATTGTGTATGATATCATAGGTGATTTGTTAACAGATGAGTTGATGATTATCAATTGGCAGGAAGATGTTCCTGATTTCTTTGCCGCATATCAGGGGGATAATGTATCCACCAGAGTTATGATATTTGTGTTATTTCTTCTGGCATTTTTGGGGATTGCAAATACCATGCTGATGGCTGTTTTAGAAAGAACAAAAGAAATCGGTATGATGCGTTCAATGGGAATGACTGATTTTTCACTATTACGATTGTTCTTTTATGAGGCTGGTTTTATCGGGTTAATTGGTTCCGGTATTGGTATGTTAATTGGCGTTCTCATTAACATTTACATGGTTAATGTCGGGATTGATTATACAGAAATTTTAAATAGTTTCGGAGATGATTACGGGTATCGTGTAGTAGGCTCGTTTAAATCAGCCTGGAATTATTCAACAATATTCTATTCTGTATTATGCGGTACTATTATTTCAGCTTTTACAGCATTACCGCCGGTTTACCGTACATTGAAAACTTCGATAATTGATTCATTACGATTTGAATAACGTTAAGGAGGCATGATATGAGTGGTTTGGTAAAAGTTAATTTACTGACAATTGCATATAGAAATTTGTCACGACACATGACAAAAACCATTATTACTTCACTTGCAGTCTGCATCGGAATATCATTGTATATATTCATGGATGCAATGCTTCTTGGAGCCGACATCGATACTCAGCGAAATATTGTTAATTATGAAACCGGTTCTGCAAAAATATACAGTAAGGCATATTATGAGAAAAAAGATGAAATGCCGGTCTACGAATTGTTTTATAACTACAACAGTATTATTGAAACGATGAATAAAAACGGCTGGAATGCAGCACCGAGAGTAATTTTTGCCGGTTCATTAATCAGTCCGAGTCAGGAAATGGGTTTTGTTTTCCATGGTATTGATATAGAACGTGAGAAAACTGTTTTACAATATGACCGCTATCTGACTGATGGTGTTATGCCTGAAAAAGGAACATTTCAGATAGCACTTGGTTCTAAGGGGGCACGAAATCTCGGTGTTAAACCGGGTGATCTTGTACGCCTCAATACTGTCATTGATAAAAAAGATGAAAACGGAGTTGTACGGCATATTAATCAGTTGCTTGACTTTACCGTATCAGGGATTATTCACTCTCCAAATCCGAGAACAAATGGGGCTGTTGCATATCTGCCGTTAGATATTCTGCAGGATGATATGGGTTTACTGTTAGAAGGCGGTGTGACTGAAATTATTATGAGGAAGAAAGGTGTTCAGGATGCTATGCTTCCTAATGCATCAGAGAATATTGTTAATGTTCAAACAATGCTTAAAGATATATTACCAAATGATTTTGTTCTGATAAGCTGGTTTGATGATGCCAAAGATTTTATAACACTATCCCGAAGTAAAAGTGCCGGCAGTAAAACAATGATATTCTTTTTGTTTCTTCTTGCATTTATGGGGATATCAAACACCATGCTTATGGCAGTTCTTGAAAGAGGTAAAGAAATCGGTATGATGAGAGCATTGGGGATGACAAACTCGATGATTACAAAAATATTTTTTTATGAAGCCGGATTAATTGGTTTTATAGGCGGTTTTTTCGGTGTCATTCTCGGTGTTGCACTCAATGTGTACATGGTAAATGTCGGGATTGATTTTGGATCCATGATGGATCAAATGGGAATGGATAATATCGGATACCGGATATCGGGAACGTTTAAGTCCACCTGGAATTATTCGGTTATTGCCGGATCTTGGATAATTGGTACAATCATAGCAGCATTTACGGCAATTCCACCGGTGAAAAGGATTTTAAAAATGCCTATAGCCGAAGCGTTACGTTTTGAATAATTTATTGATTTATTACAGGAGGACGATATGGATGAACTAAAAACTAAAAGGGGCGGTTTGGGCTACATGATTAAAATTGCCTACCGCAATATTTATAGAAATAAAAGAAGATCGGTTTTGTGTATGACAGCAATTGGTCTTGCAGTCTTTTTCATCGTGTTTATGATGGGCTGGATTATGGGGATGTATGATAGTGTTGTAAAAACGGTATTAACATTTGAAACGGGTCATGTTCAGGTTTTCACCAAAGAATATTTTGCTAAAGAAGACTTTATTCCCGTTCAATATCCGGTTGAATTTGAAAATGGTTCAGTTGATGAGTTTATAGACGAAATTGGAAAAATACCCGGTGTAAAAGCGGTTTTACCGAGAATTGCATCCTACACGACATTAACAGACAGTAAAGTAAAACATGCAGTTTTGTGGGGATTACATATTCAAAAAGAGTTTGAAACTAATGTTTTTAATCTGAAAGAAAAAAGCAATGGTTTAATCAAAGGCCGGTATCCTTTAGAAAATGAGAATGCCTGTGCAATCGGCAGAAAGATGGCAGAAAAGATGGGGGTGACTATTGGTGATTCAATTCCGTTAAAAGCGGTATCAAGTCAGTTTTCAGATAAATTCTGGAATCCCGAAATCGTTGGTATTTTTGATTTTGATTATGGTTCAGTAGATACATTGTATATTATTGTTCCGTATGAAAGACTGCAGAAGATTTTATCACTGCGAAATAAAGCTCAGAAAATCATTCTCTATCTCGATAATCCTGAAGATTCTGAAATTGTTAAATCTGCAATTACTGAACTGATTGCTAAAAAAGGCAACAGTGATGTTATTGTTAAAAAATGGCAGGAACATCAGTTTATTGATATGTTTAAACAAATGGCAAGTATTTATGTGATTGTATTTCTGGTTTTTATTATCGTTGCATCATTTTTAATAGTCAATACCGTTTTAATGATGATTCACGAAAGAATTAAGGAAATCGGAATGATGGGTGCACTTGGTATGACCCGGCTTGAGATTATGAGTGTTTTCTTTTTTGAGGCTGTATTATTGAGTATTTTAGGTTCTTTTTTCGGGATATTAGTAGGCGGTGTGGTATCGTATGCTATGTCATTGTATCCAATAGATGTTGTATCACTCTCAGGCGGTATGGAAATGTCTATATCCAATACAATATTTGTGAAATTTTCATGGTTGTATTTATTGTTAAGTTTTATATTCGGGGTGTTTGTTTCATCAGTATGTACTTTGTTTCCATCGATGAAATCAGCATTTATTGAGCCTGTTGAAGCATTACGAAATTAAATTGTATAAGGGGGATTGTATGGTGAAAAAAATTATTATGTTTATAAGTCTATTGAATTGTATTGGTTTATTTGCTCAGTCTGCAGAAGAAATTATAAATCGTGTTGATAATAATGAGGTTTATGATAGTATCAGGTATGAAGGTGAGATGCTTATCCGGTTATCAGGGAAGGAATACAAAAAGTCTTTTTTCAGCTATGGAAAGGGTACTCAGAATAGTTTTATGGAATTTACAAACCCCGATGACGAGGGAACGCGATATTTAAAAAAAGACGGTAAGTTATTTGTCTATTCACCTGATACTGAAACGGTGATGCCGATTACCGGTCACATGCTTAAAGAATCAATTATGGGTTCTGATATGTCGTATGAAGACACGATTGATAATGATAAACTCACTGTTCGCTATTCAGTTAAAATTATTGAAGAGTCAGAACTTGATAGTAAAAACGTGTGGGTTGTGGAATTGAATGCTAAAAAACGGACTGAGAGCTATCCTAAACAAATGATGTGGATTGATAAAGAAACATACAGTGTTTTAAAAGCTGAACTTTTTGCATTATCCGGTGCGAAGTTGAAAGAAACGAGAAACCTGAACTTTAAGAAATTCGGTAATCGTTACTTTCCGACTGAAAGTGAAATGAGAGATTTGCTTCGAAAAGATTCAAAGACAGTATTTAAAATGATAAAAATTGAGTTGGATGTTGATATTCCTGATTCAATGTTCAGTTTGAGAAATCTTGAACGATAAGGGCTAAAAAGAGGTTCGTATGAAACAGATACAATTAAAAGTGATTATAGCAATTTTCTTTGCATTACAAATTAATGGAATGTATTCAAAAACAGCAATCAGATTGAATGGCAGTCAGGAAAATGATTTGTCATTCTACCGGAGTGTTAAGTATGATGATTTTGCAAACCGGTTTGGTGAAGTCAGGTGGGGGGTAAACAGTCTTACTAATTTACGCCTGCGTACTGATATTGGTGATTATGTCACTTTTAATCTTGCTGTTAATATTAACCTTTTGTCAGGTTTATTTACCGATAGTTATCGGGCATTGTATCTTGCCCAAACCGGCAGTCAGATGCTTAGCGTGGCGAATCCTGATTCTATATACAACACCTATTTTGGTATACCATTTTATTATAAATCAACTTACATTGGCGGATTTGAGCTGGAAAGGGTTTCGTTTGCTGCCGGAAATCAGTTTTTCAATTTTGAGATGGGCTTAATCCGTTTGTCCCGGGGTTTTGGATATGCGTTTAGTCCGAACGATTATTTTAATCCTAAAAATCCTTATAATCAGAAAGCCAGACCGGAGGGTAAACTTGCAGCTCAGATGACATTGTACCCTAAAGATATGTGGAAAATCCAGTTATTCACTGTTGCTCCTGATAACCCCTTAGAGTCACGAGGGTGGGGGATTACAACAGGTGCATCAACGATGTTTAGTGTAAGCCGGTTTAATTTTGAGTTTTCATATTCATTACTACTGCCAGAAATTGAATATGATAAGGACCCCAAAGATTTTGGCTTACCAGAAACAACTCGAAATGATTTTTCTCATATCGCCGGTTTCAGCATGAAAGCTGATATAGAAATCGGTTTTTTCATCGATGCAATCTATGTTTTTGATCACAAGGTTTTTAAAACTGGTGTTATGAACGGGCGGACATTTAACGGTTATGAAGGTTTGCAGGCTGCAATCGGTATTGATTATACTCTGCCGGGTGGAAAAGTGTATCTGTTAACAGAATATTTATTCTATGGACCTGCTGCGTTGACTTTCGGTGAATCATTAAACGAGTTGTATTCCGGTTCTACTTCCTGGGATGAGCTGTCTCCTGTGAAAAGAGCATCATTAATTGATACAGAACGAAAAATCGGTACTTTTTTACGACATAATTATATATTCAATATGATCCGCGGAAAAATAAATGATTACCTGTCAATTTCAGGTTCACTGATGTTCGGTGCTGATGATTTATCTGCTGTTGGCATGATTAGTGCCGACATTGAGCCTGTTCAGGCGTTCACGATCAATGTCGGTTTTACTTCATTCATAGATAAACGCTTATTTGGTGATTTGTATGAAAAAGGTGAATTGGGGTATAGTAATACCGGTATGTATAATTCAGTCAGTGTGAGTACAAAGATCAGGTTTTAATAGAAGAAAGCAATAATATACAAGGAGTGTGTGAATGAGAATATTTATTATCTCAATGATTATTGGTGTTGTGGCAGGGATTATCGATATTATCCCGATGATTATTCAAAAATTAGACAGAAAAGCAACCCTGTCAGCCTTTGTGCATTATATTTTAGTCGCTATCGTTATTATTAATATATCGATACCCGGTTTGGTCTGGTGGTTAAAAGGCGGAGTCGTTTCACTTGCATTATCAATCCCGATTCTCATTATTATTTCAGGAAATGACAAAAAGGCGGTTCCCATAATTGCATCAATGGCAATTATTCTTGGAACATTAATTAGTCTAGCAGGTCATTATTGTATTTAAGTAATAGAACCTCTTGCAAAAATACTCTTTTTTATAAAAAAGTACCAAATAATCAGATTTATAGAGATTCTCCGTATTGATAATACTAAAAGTTCGTTTAAACCAGTTTTTAAAGCCATAGTACCCGAAAGTGTACTACCTAAAATTCAAATGGTAGTAAAAACTACCATCAAAGTCGTAAAAACTACCTTTACAAATCAGATGAAAAACTGAATATTTAGTTGACAATTATTTTACAAAAAGGAGTTTTTATGAAAAGCAGAAAAGCAGAAAAGCAGAAAAGCAGAAAAGCAGAAGGGGGTATTTACTATTTCTATTAATGAGTTTGTTTCTTTTTTCATGTGCAACACAAGTCGATAGTTCAAGTGAGAAAGTGGCAGAGAAGGACGAAATTATTGAGATCCCCGAAGGAAAAATTCTTATAAGAGAACGAATAAAAAAAGTTTCTTTCAACCCAGGAATGTTATCCTCCATAAGAAAAACAAGATCATTATTAGATTCTGATATTATTGATCAACTTGTAAATAATTGTTTCAATAATGAAAGTTTGACAGATGAAGATACCGATAATAAAAAGCTTGTTGCAAAATCAATGATTGAATTGTTTAATAAAATGGAAACTAATGAGCAAAACTCAATTATTGAACAAATATTGCCTATAGAAGAAATGATTTTTGATGTTGTTATTAATGAAATGATAGATGAAACATCAGATATTTCAAAAGAACACAAAGACTATTTGATTTTGGAGGGGGAGCTACTTGATGAAATTGAAAATTCTTTTGGTAATACAATAGTTGAAATAGATGAATTTGAAAATCCTGAAAAAAGTACACGATCCAATATTTCATCGTTAATTAAATATCGAGTTGTTACGGCAAAGCCCCGATCTAGCAATAGTAATATGATATATGCATATAATTTGGCAAATTATTTTGTAGAAACAGATTTATTCGATGAGCTAAGTATATTATCTAAAGAAGCAAGTATTAAATTAAATACTTCAAAAATAAAAAAAATATCTCAAAAATTAAAACAACTAAATGATGACATATCGATATCTACCAGATCACCAGGATCTGAATTATTTACGAAAGAATATTTAAAAAATACACTAAAACATGGAGATATTCTTTTGGTAAAATGGGGTGACAGCAACTTAACAGGATATTTTACTCATGGTGGCGTACTTGATTATGAACGATTTAGGGGAAATGGTGATTTTAATCCTAGAAATTATTGTGTTTTATCAGCAATATATGTAAAAGCAAAACATGAGAAAGAAGAAGAAAAATTATCTGATAGAGAAAATTTCGTTGGTTATGATAGATTGTCTTTGTATAATAGAAATTCAGTTTTTAAAGCAATTCGACCAAAAGATAATTCAAAAGCAGCATCCGTTATGACTAACCTTCATAATGAATGGTATACTACCTGGACTCCTTATGCACTACCTGTTGGAGAATATCTTTATGTTCCTTTTGGTTTAACCTGGAACACAGCTGTGAACTCAAGTCATAATTTTCTAAAGGATTGGGTATATTGTACAAAACTTATTTGGACTGGATGGAAAAAGTGGGGAGGTGTTGATGTTGAAGGTTATCCTCGAAATAGAGGTGGCTTAATTTCTCCTGATAATATAGCTAACAGTTGTAACAATTATACATATCAAAAAGTAGTTAGAGTTCAAAATGCTTGGAGCCCATGTACCGGATTTAATCAGGTTGAGGTTAAAGAAAATGTAACAATTCAGGCTACAACAAATTTTATTTTTGAGAAAAAACAATAAAAACTAATAAGTAGAGGTTATTGCAAAATCAAGTGTTCGAGTATAAAATATTATTTTTGCAATTGGCTTTATATACACTTCATAGAATTTTATGAAGTGTATACAATATATAAAAGGAAATAAAATGAATAAATATGTAAAATGCACAATAATATTACTTTTGATACTAATAAATAGTTGTGTTATTGGGGGAAAAAAGTTACCTAAATTTAATTCTATACCAATTGATGATAATACGGTTATTTTTACTTTTAATAGTGGAACAGGGTCTTGTTATTTCTTTGATACTGTTAACGAAAAAATGATTGGTACTTATGAATTCGATATGAGTATGACAGGCAGTGGGAATGGGGTTAGAATTACAGGTGCTTATCATACAATAAATAATCAAGTATTTGTTGAAATTATTAATGGCGAAAAAATATTAATTAAAATTGATCCATTAACCGGAAATGTTGAAGAAATACCTTGCAGTCATTTTATTACACTTTTATATGAATTAGATGGTAATCTTTGGGTAGGTAGTTTTTCAGATGAAAATATGAATACTCCAATGACAATGTATAATTTAAAAACAGGAGAGTATGAAAGTAAATATGTAAAATATGAATATTTCGGATCATACGCAAAAAAAGATAATACCATTTATATAATTTGTGAAAAAGATAGAAAATTTAATACAACATTATATAATTATTCAGAAGATTATGAAATATCTTTAAATTCATTTAAAGATCAGTATGAAATGTTTTATGCTAAGTTTCTCGGGAATCATTATTTTGAAACCAGAGGATATATTAATACTAATAAACCGGATGAGATCGGGGTAGTTTCATTGTATGAAATTGATTCGTATGAACCTTTTATTACAAGATTAATTGATAAAAGAGTATACCGAACCGGTTCGTATTCCGAAGTTTTTGAAACAGATGAGTACATATATGCATTCTATGATGGTGAAAATAGGTCTTTGATTGAATATAAAAAAGGAACTTATGAAATAACAAGAGAAATTTCTTTAGATATCGTCGGGGATCAGAAGATAAACATAGACTCATTTTATATTTATTTCAAAAATAATAGCTTTTGGTTGTTAGCAGATTTTATAGATAAAGATGGTTTCGGTGTGTTAAAAATAAATAAAGATACATTTGAAAAAGAGCTAATATTATGAAAAAAACTATATACTTCACACAAATATTTTTTATGCTATTTTTATCGCATACTTTATCAACAAATCAAACCGCCGAATTAATTGATAAAAATTTTTATGAAATATCAGGTGGAATTAGTAATAATCTTACTATTGGAGAAGTATCACCTGTTTCAAAATTTTTGTTTATGAAATATTATATGTTTCTTGAATCATATACGTTTGATATTTATTTTATGTATAGAGAAGGTTTAAATAAAAATACAGAATATCAATTTAAGTCTGGCGGTAAACTAATATTTGAGTTTATATATCCACAGTGCGAGTTTTATTTAGAGAATTATTTTAAAATCGGGTTATATAAAAGTATAAAGTCTGATATTTCAATATTACCATTTATTGGTTTATTTGGCGGATATGAAGGTACCTATCGCTATAGTTCAATTGGTAGCTATCTTGGGGTATCAACAGGTTTTAAATTAATTGTTGATATTGATTATTCAAAATATTATGACAGAAATAGAATGTATTTGGGATTTCCTTTTTTAATAAAATATAATGTTATTGATATAAATCAATATTTAGACTTCGGGTATGGACGACTTCGCAGAACGCTACCATATTTTGAATCAGGTTTTTCATTAGGTTTTCAATATTTAAGAAATAAAAAAGTAATGAGAAATGAATTTTTTATATATTATGGTTTTGAATATTATGCACGATATAATGGAAGATTAGGTGAAAGTATTTTTATTAAAGAGTGGGAAAGTTGGTATGTAACTAATGTAATAATTATGGGGTATAGTTTTAATATCGGAATTGAGTCACATAGGAAGAATAAATAATGTTAATCTTTTATAGAAATTTTTTTAATATATTATATCCTGGTGAACCTTTTAAAATATTTTCAAAATCTCATGTAATGGCTTTAATATTAATTTTTATCAGTATTTTAGTTGTAATTTTAATGTTAAGAAAATATAAAAACCATATAAAATTAAATTACTATTTTAGAATCATAATATCAATTCTATTGTTGACGCAAGAACTTCTATTTCAAATATGGCATTTAAAAATTAAATTATGGTCAATAAAACACTCATTACCTTTAAATTTATGTTCAGTTGTATTGTTACTTTCAGCTATATTGATATTAACTAAAAATAAAAAAATATTTAATATGGTATATTATATTGGTACCGCATCTGTATTTTTTGCTTTGCTCTTTCCTTATAATTTGGTTGGTTATTATGAATTTCCACATTTTCGTTTTTTTCATTTCTTTCTTTCTCATTCTCTTGTCTTATTTGTAATTCTGTATATGATTTTTGTAGAAAATTACATTCCAACATTTTGGTATATGTTAAAAACATATTTAATATGTTTTTTGTATTCACTTTTTATTTTTATGATAAATATAGAAATAAAAGCAAATTACTTATTCTTGGGAGATTTTTCTTTTAATAAAAGAATATTAAATGTAATTTCGGATTGGCCATTATATTTGTTTGAGTTATATTTCAAAATATTTTTTATCTTTTTTATTTTATATGTACCTTTTAAATTTTTAAATTATAAGAATAAACGGTCTGAATGCCATACAAATGGAAGTATTGCCGGAGACCCGGGATAAAATTACCAGATGATAATTTAAAAGGTTTAGTTCAATAAAATCTAATTTTTTGGTCATAGAATTTTATGTAATACATTTTTTTCTATGATCAATTTTATCAATAATGATAATTAACATCAAAAACCTGATTTATTAAACATGTAAAAAATCCTTGTAAATTGTAAATAAATCTATTATTGTTAACTTCTATTTGGAAATTAATACTAATGGTTAAATCAATTTATTTCGCAATTATTGGTATCTTCGTATTTATTATTTTTAAAAACCTTATACTTTACTCAATTACAAAAGATAAAAATTTTTTATTTATATCTTCATTTTTTATGTGTTATTTGATAATGATATTTTTTAAGCGTATACTTTCAGATGAAGTACTTTATTCGACTACAATTTTTAGAATATTGTATGTGATTAATTTTGTTGCTGTGTCTATTTTATGTGTTTTACTCGGGGATAGTTATTTAAACAATAAGCTGTTGAATAAACATACCATCGGTTATTTTATTGTTGAGTTAATTGCTATTTTTGTATTGTTTATTGTGAATGTATCTGGTGTCGTATCCAATACTGCATTTGTATTTGCAAGCATTGCTTTGGTTTTCGTTTATGCTTTTAGTGTTACCATTTATACTGTTTTGTATTGTTTTATTAATCATACACATTGCAGTTTTAGTACTTTAGGCTTTGCTACATTAATGATTTGTTTAACAATAAAAACATTGTATATGGCATTAGATATTACAATTCCATTGATTTTATTAGCAGGTATTTTTATATTTATAGTAGTTATTGAAATTGATTTAATTTATTCTTTTCGTGGTGGTCATAGAGTAATACCAACCGAAAGGGGGTTGGATATATTGACTGAAAAAGAATTATTGATTGCTAGTAAATTATTAGAAGGTAAAAGTTACAAAGAAGCAAGTGCTGAGTTGGATATTTCTATTAACATGATAAGTAAAATATCATCAATAATTTATAGAAAAACAAATTGTAAATCTAAAACTGAGTTAATACTGCGTTTTAAAGGCAAATAACGATACCATATATTACAATACTGATATTTACAGATCGAATAGGAGAATTAAATGGTTAATAATGTTTTTCTTTCAATGATACAATACTTTGGCACTGATACAAAAAGGATAAACCATGCACTTAAAGTGTATGGTTTTGCAACAACTCTGCTTGTTTCTGAAAATATAACAGGGAAGCTAAAAGAGTGTATTGATTACGCAGCGATTTTACATGACATTGGTATTCATGAGGCTGAACGAAAATATCAATCAACTTCCGGTAAATATCAGGAAATAGAAGGGCCGGCAATCGCTACGAAAATACTTAAAGACTGTGGTATAACAGATGAAATAATTGACCGCGTTTGTTTTCTTATCGGCAATCATCACAGTTACCAGAAGATTGATGGCATGGATTTTCAGATTCTTGTCGAAGCGGATTTTCTCGTTAATATACATGAAGACGAAATGAAAAAAAGCAGTATCGAAAGTATTCGAAATAACTATTTTAAAACTATCACCGGGAAACGGATTATTGATTCTTTGTATTTGGTGGTGTGATTAAGGGTTTTTTCCATATCAATCGAATGGCATCAAGACGCAATCGTGCGTTTTTAATGTATATCTCAAGTTCATGTAATTCATTTTCACCATGCTTAATCTCTTCATCGCGAATTGAATTGTTACAGTGTTTTAAATATTTCAGGCGTGAAATTTCAGCTTCCAGGGTTATCCGCATTGTTGATAATGCTGTTTCAATTATTGATGTCATTTTATTTTCCGCTTTTTCTTTGCTTTTTTCTATCATAGGCATAAGATATGTATTCATTAAAACGGTGTTATGCAAAAGCTCATCTGTTGATTCGTTGTCATTTTTTAATACATTTTCAAAAAATTGAGATGAATATATATCCGAAAAATCTTCATTTTTAACATTGATAACAATTCGCAATGGGGTCGGTGGAAGAAATCGTTGAACAAACAGAGTCACCGGTGCTATACATTCGAGAACAAAAATTGTTTCAAGTAATATATCCTGACCTTCATCAGAATACCAGACGGCAACAGCAGCATTTCCTTCTTCTCTGCCAAGCATCAATTCAATTGAACGGGTTACGAAAGGATGGTCAATGGTGAGAAACATGGTGTTTTCATTTTTGATAGCCTTTTTTCTGTCATAAGTTGCTGTTATTCCATCTTCATCAATTTTCGGGAATGCATCAGTTGTAACATTCCCGGGTTTCAGTACATAGGTGCGTTCACCGACAGGTTCAGCATCAACGCCGAAATGTTCAAAAATTCTATGCATAAAATCTTCCAGTTCATGGTCATTATCCTGTTTTTCAATTTGTTCAAGAATCAACGCCGCTTTATCTTTATTAAAAGAGTTTATTTCAAGTAATCTGTCACGTCCTGAATCAAGTCGTATGCTATTTTCATTGTGAATAATTGCAGTTTCTTCAATAAGAAGGGCAATTTTATCCTGAATAGAGAAATCGGGTATATCAATAGAAGAAACCATTTCCATTATCCGGTTTGAAAAGATTTCATACATAACTGATCCATCATGAATCGTCGATTGAAAAGCATTTAACCCAAGGTGATACCAGTTTGAAATGATTTCATCGGCACTGCCTTTTACAACAGGTATAATAATAGTTACGTCATTTTTTTGCCCGATTCGATCAAGTCTGCCAATTCTCTGCTCAAGAATTTCAGGGTTTAATGGTAGATCAAAAAGAATTATACTGCTGGCACACTGAAAATTTCGTCCTTCACTTCCGATTTCGGTACATAATAAAATCTGCGCTCCTTCAGAAGCGGCAAACCAGGCAGCACTTTTATCCCTTTCGATTAATTTCATATCCTCGTGAAACAGAGAAATAGAAAAATTACTGATTCTTTTTAATGATGTGTTAATTGCAGACATTTTTTCTTTTGTATGGCAAATTAAGAGAAATTTCTTTCGCGGATTATTGGATAGTAAATCTGCAATACATAAAACTCTCGGGTCATGTGCATACATATACAAAGGTTTTTTAGTCTCAATATCGTTTTCATACAAAAATTCTTTATTGATTTCACTTGCCGCATTGTATTCTGAATTACGATTAGTTTCCGGGTAGAGAATTTGAGCAATTCGTTTCGGGAAGCCTTTTACTGTTTTTCTCGTATTTCTAAACATCACCCGCCCGATACCATGCCGGTCAATAATTTGATTAATAATTTCATTCAATGCGCCCGTATCATTTTTTTTCATTGAAGAAATCTGTTCTTCAATGGAATGATAAAAATTGTCCTGTATCGTATGAAGGGAGGATTTGTTAATTTTTTTACTTTCCAGAATATCAGCAGTAAGTCTGGCAATTATAGTATAATTTTTTGTTTCATCAAGAAATATATTGTAATCATAATATTTCTGCGAATCAAGCAGTTTTAATCGGGCGAAATGTCCGGCTAACCCCAATTGCTCCGGGGTTGCTGTTAACAAAAGTAATCGTTCGGTAATTACTGAAAGTTGTAAAAGGAGTGAATACTGTTCTGTTTCTTCTTTAATAGTATGAGCTTCATCAACAAGAATCAAATCCCATCCCGCAGCAAGTACATTTTCTTTAACCCGTTCATTACAGGTTAAAAAATTAATACTGGTAAGACATAAAGAACCGTCAAGAAAAGGGTTCTCATTTTTTTTATTGAATGATGAAATATATCGTTTATCAATTATTCTGAATGTAAGATTAAAACGGTGAAGAAGCTCTGCAAACCACTGATACATAAGCGGGTCGGGGACTATGAGTAAAACCCGGTTTATCCTTTCAGTTTTCAAAAGCCTGTGTATAATCAAAAGGGCTTCTATTGTTTTCCCCAGTCCTACTTCATCTGCTAACAATGCACGGGGAAGCAGGCGATTTGAAATCTCATGTGCAATGTAGATCTGGTGAGGTATTATATCAATTCGTCCACCGATAAACCCCGAAACTGTTGAATGTGATATGGTACATTTTAATTGTAATGCTTTAAATCGTAAATCAAAAACGCTTGTATGATCGGTTATTTTGTTTTTAAGTCGCTCTGCCGGGGAATTAAAGCTTATAAAATCCGAGAGCTCACTTTCCGGTATAATTGAATTATTCGTATGATAAAAATAAAGCCCGTTTTCCTCATGAATTTCAGTTACAAGAAAATCACCCGATAAAGTACTTTTTAACCGGTCACCTTTTGAAAATATAACCCTTTTTATCGGGGGATTGATAATTTTATATTGTCTGGTAATACGGCTTTCTTTGAAAATAAGATCAAATCTGTCAGATTCAGTTTTTGTAATAAGACCGATACCTAATTCGGGTTCCATTAAACTGATATATCGTTGACCCGGTGTGTAGTGCATAAAACTCCATTCTAAAACATTTCAATTTTTCTTTGCTTAACTCAACAAAGATTCAACAGAAAAAAGTCTGATAATTTTACTTTTTCCCTTTAAATATTCCTCTCCGATGAATAACGTTTGTATTTCTTCCGGAAGAAATAATTTAACTTCTTCTGAAATAATTTTATCCTTACCGGCTTGTTTACAAAATTGTTCAAGACGGCTTGCAATATTTACCGTATCGCCGACAACCGTATATTCTATTGTGTTATTCTGACCGATATTACCGGTTACTGCGGGTCCGAAATGTATTCCAATACGATGTTCAACTTGAAATAAACCCTCAGCTTTTCGTTTAGTATTGAAAGCAATCAGTTTTTCTCTCATCGCAAGGGCAGATAAAACAGCATCAAGTGATGGATTTTCCCGTTTGACCGGAGCGCCAAATAAAGCCATACATCCATCCCCCATGAACTTATCAATCGAGCCACCATATTCAAATATCGTTGAAGTAACTATATCCCGATACGAGGTAAGAAAATCAAGAATATCCTGAGGAGGGTGTTCTTCACTTAATGTAGTAAAAGATTTTATATCACTGAAGAGTATTGCTAAATGATGTATTTCAGCAACCGATGTTATAAGGTTTTCATCGGATGTTATCTTTTCTGCAATTGACGGTGAAAAATAGCGTGATAATCTGTCATTTTTAACTTCATTAATTGATGCTTTGTAAATTAGTTTTTTTGTCGTATTAGTAATATACCACATAATAAAACCAATTAATAAAATCGCAGGAATAGACCCGAAATATAAACCGGTATGAATGGCTGATCCGAGAATCCCTTCTATATAACTATTCGTAAATAAAACTCTCGAATCGGTTTTAGCGTAGAAATAGAGAAAGCAGTGAAGTGGTATATAAGCAATAGAAATAATTAATGGGTATATCGGTTTCAAGGCAATTGAATTAATCAGTATTAGTAGAAGCACAATGCCTATAATCGCTGTTTTTAACAGATAAGAACGAGGCAGAAGTTCTCCACCGACACTCTGATACCAGATAAACGGTAAAATCCAAATAAGTATACAATCAAATAACACCGAAATATAGCCAACTGAAGTTATATATCGTTTTGTGCGAAGTAAGTGAAATCCATAGAATATCAGCGGAAAAACCGGGATCAAAAAAGAAGAAATAATTAATCCTTTGATAAGCACTATGTTACTGAAAATCTGAAAAATAAAAATATAGAGAAAAAATACCAGTTTTATTATTAATGCAATACGGATTCCGCTAATTTCTTTATTCTGAATTAATTGCTCAGTCTTTAGTAACATACTACGTAATTATCCTTATTTTGAAGTTAAAACCCACGTACCGTCCCATCCTGCTTGTGGCGGATTGTTCTTAAAATGTTCACAACGTTCTAAATACACCTTTGACGGATTTGATTTGTTATTTGGAAATCGTTCAATTTTTGCAGCTTCAGTAAATTTGTTAATTGACTCATCCCATTCACGACTTAAGTAATGTTTTAATGCTTCTCTATAAATAACAAATAATTTTTTCTCTTTATCAGTCAGTTGCCCTTTTTCTGCAACAACTTCATAAACGATAACCGGTTCAGATTTTCCGACAACTACTATTTTATCAATATACCGGTATTCTAAAAAGTCACCGACTTTATGTTTATTGCCCTGTTCATCGGTAAATATATAATTTATCGTAAATTCACTAACAAGGGTGAATACACCATATTGTTTTGCACCGGCTTCAAGTCGTGCTGCAAGATTAACCGAATCTCCCATCATAGTGTAGTTCATTCGTGTGGCACTTCCCATATTTCCGACAACAATTTCACCGGTATTAACACCGATTCTCATCATCATATCATGAACAATCATTGGCCACTTGTCTCCATCCGCCCATTGAGCAGGAGGCAGGTTTTTTACATTTCTATCAGGTTCGTCAGGGTTTTTCTTTTCCAGTGCCCATTTATCCCGGAGATCTAAAAGTTTATTTTGCATTCTAATAGCAGCTATACACGCTTTTAACGGGTGATCCGGTACATCAAGAGGGGCTCCAAAAAATGAAATGATAGCATCACCTTCATATTTATCAAGTGTTCCCATATTCCCAAGAAGAATATCGGTCATTGCGGATAAATATTCATTTAACAACTCTACAAGCTGAACCGCTGTTAATTTCTCGGAAAATGTAGAAAAACCCTGAATATCGGTGAAATATGCTGTAATTTGCTTTGATTCACCACCAAGTGTTGGCATTGTTTTATTCTCAAACATTCTGTCAATAAGTTCTGGTGCAAGGTATGAACCGAATGTTGCTTTAAGAAATTTCTTATCATTGGCTTCTGTTAATGACAGATACGCTAAAGAACCGAGGTAACTTATTACACTTATAATAATTGTATATGCCATATCAAGAACAACACCTTTAAATTTAAAGAGAAGAAGTGCTACAATAATATAGATGATAATGTAACTGAATCCGATAATATTTTTGAGATAACTGTTTTTTATGAAAGTCGTTAAAATAACAATAAGCACTATACTTAAAAGCATTGAAATCAGACTTAATGATGCAGGTAATCTGTATAGAAATTGCTTTTCCAGGATATTACTTATAGCACATATGTGTATATATGGACCAGCGATTATCCCGGTAGGCGAAACTTTAATGTCTTTTAAACCGGCTGCAGAAGAACCAAGAACAACAATTTTGTCTTTAAATTCCTCAAGAGGAACTAATGGTTTTTCACCTTTCATAAACTGATCCATAGATTTTATGATACTTGCTGCCGTTCTGGTTTCAAGTAATTCGGTCGATTTGTAAAAATTGATCGGCATATCACCTTTTTTATCAAGCTGTATCGATATTTTTCCAATATCTGATTTATTGATAATTAAATTATTTTTAGTTATTTCGATGTCCTGAGCATTTATTTTTTTTGTAATTGCTTTTAATGCAAGTAACGGGAAATACGTATTTTCATATTTAACAAATAACTTTGATTTTCTTGAAACACCATCAGCATCTTCATCATGATTAACAGAATGAAGATTTGTTGCTTCAATATATAAAGGATCAAATGGTTTAATTATAGAATTAAATTTTTTCTCCTTAACTGTTGATTTTGCATCATTTATTTTAATTTCAAAGTTGTTACTGAAAGATTCTGGTATTTTTTCAGTTGATGATATTCTATCATCATAATTAAATAATACAGCATGGCTTATATTATCATAATATGAAGCTGCACTAGTTAATTCAATATCTTCATTTGGTATTTCTTCTGCTGGTGATTTTGGTGAATATTGAGGATAAAGAACATCAAATAAGAACATTGACGGGTTACCTTGCATAATATAATCAACAATTGACCGTGAAATTATACCACCTCGTGGCCATGGCCAGCCTCCAATTTCAGATGACATGGCTTCAAGTGATTCTTCATTTATGTCTATAAAGATTATTTCTTTAGAAGGTTTGTTATTCTGATTAAAAAATGAGAATCTGAAATCAAGCAGTTTGTTTTCAAAGATATCAAGGGTACCGGTAATAAAGAATAATGAAATAAAAAAAGATAAACTTAGAATAAATACAACAGAGAACGAGGCTTTAGGATTGAGGGCGAATTTTTTTTTGCTCATTTACACATCCTTACATACAATATTATAGGAAGCCTTATGCAAAAACTCGAGATAAAAAAAGAGTATTTTTGCGAGAGGCTATAGTATTATAAATAAAAATGAAAAATAATCAATAGGCTCTCATACAAAAAATTATTTTAATAGTTTTTTGTATGAGAGCGTTTGTCAGACCGTTATTCTATTTCTTTATAGAATATTTTGTATCTGTGTTGATAATTTTATTATTATCTAATAAATCAAGTGCGGTTTTAAGTTGGATATCATATTCAAGATCAAATATCGGTGCACCATCTTTTCCGTAACTTGAAGCGTTTTTAATAAGTCTTCGTAAATAGTTATCAGATAATGCATACCCTTTATTCTGTATCTCTTTAATGAATTTAACTGTCATTTCATCAGAAATGTCACTTTTATCTTTTACAATATCATCAATCACTTTGTTTTTATATAATTTTCGTAATGTTTCTTTTTCATCGTCAGTAAGTTCAGGTTCTTTAATTTCAATATCCGGTGTAATACCTACTCCGTGAATTGAAATGCCTGATGGGGTGTAATATTTTGCAGTTGTCATTTTAAAGCCATCTGAACCGTCACCCATGAGTTGTATACTTTGAACTGAGCCTTTTCCAAAACTTTTCTCACCGACTAAAATACCCCGTTTATTATCCTTCATAGCACCTGCGAATATTTCTGAAGCACTTGCAGAACCGCCGTCAATAAGTACAACAACAGGAATATTTCCTTTAATCATAGTGCTGAATTTATTAGATTTAGTTATCGTTTCTTCATTGAGCCTTCTGCCCTTTACTGATACAATGACACCTTCATCCTGAAACAGATCAATTATATTGATAACACTATCTAATAAACCGCCCGGGTTCATTCGTAAATCGACAATGAAACCTTGAACATTTTTGGTATTTAATTTCGCAATTGCTTCTTTCACATGTTCAAAAGTAGTACCTGAGAATTGAGTAATTCGTAAGTAACCCCATTTGTTGTTGATTACGTCAGATTTAACCGTAGGAACATCAATTAATGCCCTGATTATTTCTACTTCGTATTTTATTTCATCCCGTAGAAACTCGACTTTAACACCGGTTCCCGGAACCCCTTTTAATCTTTTTGCAGCTTCACCGACAGTTACACCTTTTAATGTTTCACCGTCAACACTGATTAAAAGATCACCCGTTTTCATGCCTTTACGGAATGCAGGAGTATCTTCAATTGGTGACACAACACCGATATACCCGTCTTTTTCAGTTATAATCATACCAACGCCACCAAAAGTACCGGTGGAAGTGGTTCTCATTTCAGTCATTTCATCAGGGCTTAAATATTGAGTATAAGGGTCGCCTAATGCTTCAAGCATTCCTTTTATAGCTCCATTAACAAGGGCTAAATCATCAGTTTTTTCAGAATCAACAAAATCTGTTTTGATTGAATTATAAACAGACATAAACTTTTGCATATAAGGAAAAGGTTGCCCGAAACTTCCTGCTGACGCACTATTAACAAATATTACAAATAAGCCGGTGGAAAGCAATATGCTTACCGTAGCAATCCAGATAAATCGTTCGCTTTTTTTCATAACCAATACATCTCCTTAATGAGGGCAATTCTAAAAATCACACTACTTTACTACAATTATTTATAAATTCAAATACCAAACTATTTTTTAAACCAATTTTCGATTATTTCACGATTATTTTTTACAATTTCAAAAAGGTCATCAATTTGTGAAATATTCATGGTCACACCTTTTTTTGTCGGTTTCCACTCTCCATTATCGTTATAATGTTTTCTGATATCAAGATATTTGTAATTTTTAAACTCGGAAAGTGTGATAAAAATCGGTTCTTTTATACCTTGTGAATCATTTTCATCGATACCGATTTTACCGAGTAATTGAGAGTTTTCCATTATTGTCTCCTTTTTTTTCTATAGTTCTGCAAATTTTTTCAATTACCACCGGGTAATTTTCGTATTCTATGTGATGAATGAGTTTTTCTAAATCATCCACAGTTTTAGTTCTGTCAATAAGAATTGATTTTTGAAAAATGATTTCACCGTCATCAATTCTTTCATTTACAAAATGAATTGTAATACCTGTATATGTTGTATTTCCATTGTATGCCCGGGCAATGCTGTTTATTCCTTTGTACTCAGGCAGAAGTGACGGGTGGATATTAATAACCGGTATACCGGAGTGTTGAATAAATGACTGTGAAAGAATTCTCATAAAACCGGCTAAGACACAAAGTTGTATCTTTTCTTTTTGTATGATTTCCAGGATGTGTAACTCGGCATTTTCTTTACCAGAAGTTTTGTAATCAATAAATACAGTCGGGATATTTCTTTTTTCTGCAAGTAAAGTGCAAGGTGCATCTTTTTGATCAAAGATTAAAAGTTTCACAACACCGATGCCGGATGATGCAAAATACTGTGCGATATGATCGAAATTTGTTCCTTTTCCTGAGGCAAAAACTGCTATTGAAACCAAGAAAAACTCCCGTTATTTATGTGTCATTGTAGTCGTTCCATCCCAATCATCATCAGGAGGCGATGCTCTGAAAATTTTAATATCTTCTAAATACTTTGTGCTTAAAAAATCATTACCGCCAAGTTCATCTAATGACCGTATAAAGCACTTTTCGCTTTCATCCCATCTTTTTTCAAGAAAGAGTCGTACGCCCTGATTGTATGTTGTCCAGGCTTTTTTCTGAACTGCGGTTAATTTCCGGGCAGGTTCGTAAATTTTAACCGGTTTAAATTTCCCTTTAACGCGGACTCTGTCAATTTCACGAATGTAGAAGTAATCTTTTACCGCTTCGTACGTGCCCTCGGAAATAATTATCGGTGTATGATACTCTTTAGTTAAACCTTCAAGTCGTGATGCCAGGTTTACCGCATCCCCGATAACGGTATAATCCATCTTTTGTGACGTTCCAATATTTCCTACGGTAACAGGGCCGTAATTTATACCAATCCCGATATTAAATTCTTTTGTTCCGAGGCGTCTTTGTTCTGCATTAAATATTTCAAGAGAATCCATCATTTCAATCCCGGCAAGAACCGCTTGTTGAACATCATCATCATAATGTTTAGGCGCTCCAAAGATTGCCATAATAGCATCCCCGATATATTTATCAATAACACCTTTTCTTTTATAAATAATATTTACCATATTAGTAAAATAACGATTTAATGATTCAACGAGTTTTTCCGGGGTCATAGACTCTGAAATGGTTGTAAAACTTCGTATATCAGAAAAGAGAACGGTAAGGTTTGCATTTTTACCAATTAACGCCTGATCAGGATTTTGAACTATTTCATTTACGACATCCTGAGGTACATATTTCTGGAACATTAATTTAATTCGTTCTTCTTTTTTTTGAGATAAGACGGTTTTAAAAGCGTATTCTTTAATTGTATTATGTGCATTACTTAATTCTTCAAGCATATTATTGAATGTAAAACCCATTTCACCAATTTCGTCATTATATTTAACTTCAACACGTTTAGATAAATCATTTAATTTTATTATATCATTCATCGCAACAACAATTTCATTCAATGGTTTCATGATAATTGTTACAAAATAAAATAAAGTGACGATCATAACAAGAACACTTATGATAAAAATGAGCAGTGAATTCTGAAAGATTTTATTGGAATCATTATAAAATATAGAGGAATATACTGATACAAGAAAGTAATAATCCCATTCGGTATAATATTTGTAATACCCGACTTTGTTCGTACCGGCACTTTTAAAAGAAATCCAGTTGGTATCTGATGATTTTATCTGATTAAAAAAATCAATCTGACTGCCTGCCGGATAAAAAGAATCAGTTGATAATTGCACTGTTCCACGGGAATCAATAGCGATAAATGATTCAATATCAGCTTTATTAATACTCGCTGCGTAATATTGAACGCTTTTTTTTACCTCATCCTGAAATGTCGGGTCATCTTTATATTCTGAGTTTTTCAGGTTATCAACTTCCGTATTAGCTTTCATAATTATCTGATTGATTTTATACCCGAGAAATTCTGATGCAACTTTTGTTATACCGGCTTTTGAAAAACCAACTGACATCATTGTAAGAAATATTAAACTAACCGTTGATAAAGGTATAACAACCAGTAATATTTTGTATTTAACGCCGACCACAATACAACTCCGTAAATATTAATGAAGCTCATGCAAAAAATTAAGATAAAAAAAGTGTTTTTTGTAAAAGACTCACCGTAAATCAGATATATTAAATTTTGCTTCTAAATAATCATCAATAGCTTTATCGTCAATGTAACCTTTTTCGATAGCTATTTGTCCGAAAAGTTTATCAGGAGTAATTTCTTTGAGTTTAATGATTTCTTCCATTTGTTTTCTTGTCATTGCTTCTATGCGTACAAGAAACTCACCTATTTTTTCTCCCTGATACATTTCCTTCATAACTTCTCCAAAAGTATTTAATTAAGAGGATTATAAAATAATCTATTAAGAGACTCTTAACTTTAAAAGATAGTTTTAGACAATTAATATATTACATTATAATTCATAAATTGTAAAATATTAAGTAATAATCTTTTTTATTGTACAAATAATGTATTATAAGTTACAATTTACAAAAAATAGTGGAGTAATGTATGAGTCTCAGAGTTTTTATATTTTGTTTTTTATTTGTATTAACAGCTTTTTACGGGGAAGAGGATAAGGAAATCAAGGTTTTATTTACCGGCAATACTCATGGTTATTCAGAACGGTTTACTGATAAAGATGGAACATTAAAAGGTGGAGCTGCTGCCAGAAAGACAGTTATTGATTCTGTTACAGGTGATTTAAAAAGAACAGATATACTATTACTTGATGCCGGCGGTTTTGTGAACGGGACTCCTCAGTCAATTTTCACGAACGGGAAAGCCGAAATCAGTGCTTTAAATCAATTAGGGTATGATGCAGTCGGTGTCGGTTTTACAGAAATAATGGACTCTTTTAAAGATTTCAGTGCTTATAATAAAGAATCCCGCTTTTATTTTATAAGTTCAAATATACAGGCTAAAAAAAAAGGTATTGCGGAATCATATTATGTCAAAACAATTAATGGCGTTAAAGTTGCAGTTGTTTCATTTGTGAGAGAAGAACTAATTACTGCAATGAGTAGCGTTGCACAAAAAGATTTTAATATTGATGATCCTTATAATACAGCAATGGAACTGGTTACTGCAATAAAAAATAAAGAAAACCCCTCAGTTATAATAGCACTTACTTCTATGGGGTATAATGAAAAAGATAGTATTTCAGGGGTGGTACGGTTGGCTGCATCTGTACCCGACATAGATATTATCATTGAAGCTGATAGTTGTTTAACGGGAAATGAAACTTTTACAAAAGGAAAAACTCATATTGTAACAACGGGGGAGAAGGGGGTATTTCTTGGCGAGTTAAAGATTTTTCTACAAAATAATACTGTTTCTTCTGTTCATCCGAAATACCATTTAATTGATGAGTCAGTTGAAGAGGATAGTTCAATTAAAAATAAATTAGCTTCTATAACAAAAAATTATGCTAAATCTCTTGAAAAGAGAGTGGCGACATTGAAAAATGGTACACTTTCTTCAGCGGGAAGAATGGAAAAACTCACCACTTTAACTTCTGTTGTAACCGATGCGGTTGTTTCTGAGACAGCCGTTGATATTTGTTTTATTAATGCGGGTTTTTTTGCAGATGCTGAATTGTATGAAGGCAAGATTATTAATTATGATACATTTAATGAAGCAATTAAATTTGATAATGCAGTTGTTTTACTTAATATTACCGGAAAAGAGTTAAGCGAAATATTTGAATACTCATTTAACAGAATCGGATATGGAAATTTTCTTTTATATAGTGGTGCTCAAGTAGATTATAATGCAGAGTCTAAAGTTGTTGAAGCTATACGAATAAAAGATCAGAATATTGCTGATGCTAAAATCTACAAAGTTGCAATAACTGATTATCTGGCAAATGGCGGGGATGGATATGAATTGTTCAAAAAAAATAGTACAAAAATCAATACGCATATTCCGGTTAGCATACTGCTTGGCCGTTATCTTACCACTTTAAAATCTATTAACGCTATTGCGCCGAATGGCTTAATTATAAAATAATATACGAGGAGATGTGTATGAAAGAATTTAAATTACCTAATGGTTTTATTGTTAAACCTGTTCTTGCGATTGCTCTTGCAATAGGTTTATTGGGTGCCATCGGGGTATTTATGACGTTTTTTATTGTTGATCAGAAAGAACAGGGGGTTATTCTCCGGTTCGGAAAATTAAACAGACTGGTTGATCCCGGTTTGAATTTTAAACTTCCTTTCGGGATTGAAAAAAGCTATCTTGTTCCTACTCAGGTTGTTCTTAAGGAAGAATTTGGTTTTAGAACATTAAGTTCGGGAAATGGGAGTACTCAATATTCACAAAATGATTTTCCTAATGAGTCTTCAATGTTAACAGGTGATCTTAATATTGTTAATGTTGAATGGATTATTCAATACAGGATTTCAGATCCGGTACAATGGTTATTTAATGTTGATAATCCGATTCAGACAATTCGCGATATTTCTCAATCAGTTGTTAATCAATTAATTGGAGATAGAGCAATTCTTGATGTTATCGGTGCTGAACGGGCAAACATCGAAGTTCATGGTCAGGATATGATGAATGTTTTGTTTGAAAAGTATGAGTTAGGTATACGGGTAACAACATTGAAATTACAGAATATTGTTCCACCAAAAGGAACGGTTCAAAATGCTTTTGAAGATGTTAATAAAGCGATACAGGATAGAAACAGGTTAATTAATGAAGGGAAACAAGTTTATAATGAACAAGTCCCGAAAGCAAAAGGGGAGTCCGAGGCATTTATTCAGGAAGCTAAGGGATATGCTATAGAAAGAACTAATAAAGCAGAAGGTGATGTAGCACGATTTATCAATGTTCTAAGTGAATATAAGAAAAATCCGGAAGTTACGAGAACGAGACTTTATTTTGAAATGTACGAAAATGTTTTTGTAAAAGATGAAAAAATTGATTTGATTGATAAAAATCTTAAAAACTTCGTTCCATTTAAAACCTTAAATGATCAAACTGCAGGAGGAAGCAAATGAGAAAATTACCAGTTATAATCGTTATTGCATTAGGTTTATTTGTAGTATTAGCATATAGTTCATTATATATCATTTCTGAAGGTGAACAGTCTGTTGTTATTAGACTTGGAAAGTTAGAAAATGTTGAAACAACTGCCGGTTTAAAAATAAGAATACCGTTTATTGATTCTGTCATACGATATTCGAGTCGAATTCAATCATGGGATGGAGAGTCTCAACGGTTACCGACTTTAGAAAATCAGTTTATCTGGGTTGATACCACTGCTCGATGGAAAATAACTGATCCTAAAAAATTTTATGAATCGGTGAGTACCATAAGTCGTGCTCATTCAAGACTTGATGATGTTATTGACTCAAGTGTTCGTAAAGTAATATCAAGTAATTCAATTCGTGAAGCAGTTAGGAATTCCAATATTATCAATGAGATTGAAAGAAAAGATGTGTATCGTTCATCAGATGATGTTGATGATCTGGATCCTGAATCGGTATCGATTTTAAGTCTTACCGAAACGATATTTGCAAAAATAGTTAAAGGCAGAAATCAGTTATCAAATGAGATATTGGATGAAGCTGAAAAAATCACACCTGAATATGGTATCACACTTATTGATATTGTTATCAGACAGATTAAATATTCAGATGACCTTACAGAAAGTGTTTACAATCGTATGATTAAAGAAAGAAGTCAGATTGCCCAGGCATTCCGTTCAGATGGTGAAGGTAAAAAAGCCCGATGGATTGGTGAAATGAATCGTGATTTACGGTCTATTCAGTCTCAGGCGTATAAAGAAGCAGAAGAAATTAGAGGGGAAGCCGATGCTAAAGCTGCTGCAATATATGCAAATGCATATAATCGGGATCCTGAGTTTTATACATTCTGGAAGTCATTAGAATCATACAGGGAAACGCTTCCTAAGTTTAATAAAACATTGAGTACGGAAGCCGAGTATTTTAATTATTTGTATAATAAAAGAGGACGATAGAACTTTTTGCATGAGTTCGATAAGTAATTTTTTGAAGCACATCTTTCAGGTGTGCTTTTTTGATTATTTCTAAAGTCATTTGAAGGCTCCTGAAAAAGATCGGGAGAAAAATATTTTTTTGCAGAAGCCTTTAATTATAGAGCATCTTGCAAAAATACTCTTTTTATCTCGAATTTTTGCAAGATGTTACCTCTAATGCAATTTTATTGCGTAATGGCGGAAGCATAAAAAAAGTACTCTTTTTTTCATCAAGTACTCTTGATTTTTGCAAGAGCCTCTATAAATTATTATTTATTACTTTGTCGTATTATAAATTTAATTAATCCAATAATCAGGAATACGACTCCAATAACAAATAGAATATGGATTCCACCACTTAGTGTAAAAGAAGTGATTAAACCAACAACCCATAAAATCAGCAAAATTAAACCAATAATTAAAAGTGAATATAACATAATAAGCTCCTTTGCTTAGTATAAAAATTTTATTTAGAATCTATCGAATAATTGACAAGTTGATTTAAAGTGTCAAATGTTGCGGTTTTTTCAAAAGGTAATGCAAATGATTTAACAACCGGTAAGTTAAAATCATTATATAGTTCAACACTGATTTTAGTTCTATTATCTTTTTCAATTATCTTCCAGCGACCGGAAAGTTCTGTTACTCTGGTAAAACCTTTTATATCAGGAAGGTTTCCTGATAAACGACTGACCGGAGACCATTCTATAATCCATTCTTTGCTGTTTTGTTTAATTTGTATTCTTTTTTGTAATACTATATAGTAATCCCTATTTTTAAAAGGTTTAAAATTGATTTGACAATAGACAAGATATTTATTTCTGGAAATCAGTTTTATTTTTTTATATAAAAGTGTTTTAGGAAAGATTGTCGGGTATATTTCAAAATTCGTCAGATTTTTATATAATTGATCTCCTTTGTTCCCGTTAATAATTTTTTCTGCTTTATAGTGATTGTTTTCTTCGGATGTATTTTCTTGCATAAAAAGTAGAACATCTTTTTTTTCATCAACTTGTACCCATTCAATATTATCAAATGATTTGTTTTTTGATATAATTGGTTTAATTTTTTTGATGACTTTTTTTGCAGGTTTAATTGCTTTCTTTTCGTTCTCTAATGCTTCAATATCATCTTTTTCAGTGATATCTACTGTTGCATCTTTACCGGTCTTCTTTGACTCAAAAATAGATTTTTTTATTTCTTTCTTTTCAGTCAGAATCTTTGGGGCGCATGTTGTATGTATTAAAATTAATACTATAACCAGACCGGTGTTATAAATAACAGATATATTTTTTTTTGATCTCATATCCAATATCCTCATTGCTCATTTGTAACATAGTATCATTTCGTTTATAGCATTTCTTACGTAACAGGTAATGCTATAAACGAAACAGAAAATTTACTACATTTTTTCAATCAATTTGTGAATCTCGTCTTTCGTTTTCCCAAGTTTTTTCTGGATTCTACCCCACAACTCATCTTCTTTTCCTTCAATGAAAAGTAAGTCATCATCAGTTAAATTTGCAAATTTTTGTTTTAATTTGCCTACCAGTTCAGCCAGGTTTCCTTTTGCTTTGAGATTATTCATAAAAAGCCTCCTCAGGTATTTTAGAACAAGATAATAAAAAATAGAACTTTCATTTAGTTAGTTTCTCAGCGCAAAATAGGTTATTGTGTAATCTACATTCCTGATAGAATAAAGATAATAGCTATATATAAAATATACAAGCTAAATATATAATTATAAAAAATAAATAAAATAAATGCATTCAACTTTTAATGGGTACTTTCAAATGGAAATTTAACGCTAAAAACGGTTCCTTTTCCAATTTTAGTTTTTAAATCAATTTCGCCATTCATTAAGTTTACCAGATTTTTTACAATTGCAAGACCGATTCCGGTTCCCTCGTATGCTTTAGATAAATATTTTTCCCCTTGTTCAAATTCTTCATATAGTCTTTTTTGTTTTTCTTCATTTATTCCAATGCCTGTATCAACTATAGAAAACTCTATATAACTATCATCATTGGTTTGAAGTGTTTCTGCATTGTTATCATTTTTCTTTATTCTTGATGTTGAGATAATTACTTTGACATATCCTGAATTTGTAAATTTCATGGAATTCCCAATTAAATTATAAAGTATCTGTTGTATTATAATGTCATCAGTTTTAATTTTTTCCGGTAAATTGTCGTCACTTTCAATAGTAAAATCTAACCCTTTGATTTTTGCTTGCTCTGAAAATAAATTTTTTATATTTTCTATAAATTTTTGCAGATTAAAATATTTTTTATGAATTTCTAATTTTCCGGCTTCAATTTTTGATAAACTTAATATATCGCCGATTATATTTAAAAGATGATTTGAACTTATTTTCATAATATCTAAATATTTCAGTTTCTCGTTATCTGTTTCTTTCAGTTTTAATAATTCTATAAAACCAATTATACCATTCATTGGTGTTCTTAATTCATGACTCATATTAGAAAGAAACTGTGATTTTGCATGGTTGGCTGACTCGGCCTGCTTTTTTGCTATAAGTATTTCAGCCTCTGCCAATTTCCTTTTTGTAATATCAACTATTACTGTTCGAAATACATGCCCTTCTTCAATATCATCAGCCAAAGTTGATTCCATTGTTACCCAAAACGGATAATTTATTCCATCAGAAGCTCCAATATTCAGCATTCTAAGTTCACTCGTTTGTGATTCTCCTGTTTTTAACAATTTTTTATAATGCAAGTGATTTATTTGCCAGTCCTCATCAAAAATATAGTCGTTAAAAACCCTAATGCTTAAATCTTCTTTTGATACTCCAAGCATAGTAGTTGCTGTAATATTTCCTTCTTTAATCACTCCATTTTTAGTAATTGTGAGGTACCCTACCGGAGCTGAATCATACAGTTCAAAGTAGCGCGCTTTTATCTTTTTTTCTTCAAGATTTGATGCTTGAAGCTCATCGTTTTGCATTTCCAGTTCAATTTGATGCACCCGTAACTCATGAAGTAAGTTGTCGGTCTCTTTTTTTTCTAAAGGATGGAGCGATATTTCAGTTTCCATTTTTGCAATCATTTCCTCTGCTTTTTTTCGTAACAATTTAGATTCTAATGTGTCTTTCATTTTTATTACTTCCTTAATATAGTCTTTTAGTTCTTAATAGCATTGATTTGATTTATGAACAAAATCAAACTTCCAGGATATTCAATTACAAAAGCACTCGCTTAGCTGGAGGAGCAAGGAGTATTTTCTAAGGTTTATCAGATGAGGTTGCCTTTAGAAAATGCATCCTCAACTTTTGTTTCTTTTTTCTGATATATTTTATATTTTCTGTTAGTCTCATCAAACAGATTTAGAAAATCTCCTATACTTTCTGATGTTCCTAAAAAAAGAAATCCTCCTGAATTAAGCGCATCATGAAACATCGGAAAAACCTTTTTTTGAAGTTCTTTTGTCATATAAATTAAACTGTTTCGACAGCTTATTATATCAATTTTAGAAAAGGGAGGATCTTTGATAAAGTTATGTTCTGAGAAAACTATGGTATTTCGAATCTCATTGTTAATTTTGTATGTATTACCTTCCCGATTTAATGTAAAATAGTGTTCCAGTTGTTTTTTTGATACATAGTTGCTTATTGTCGCAGGATAGTTTCCCTCAGTTGCAACTGCTAATGCCTGTGTGTCAATATCTGTAGCAAATATTTTAATTTCAATATCTTTTTTCTGCTTCTCTTTCTTTTCCTGGAAAAGAATAGCAATTGAATACGCTTCTTCGCCGGTAGAACAACCCGGAACCCAAACTCTGATATTTTCATGTGGATTTTTTTTTGTATAAATCGGATCAATGATTTCTTCATCTAAAACCTTAAATGCAACAATATCACGAAAAAAGTTTGTTACATTTATAAGTATATTCTCAAAAAGAAGTTCCACTTCTTTTTTATTTTTTTGTAAATAAAGAACATAGTCTTTAATATTCTTTATATTATTGATCTTCATTCTTCGTTCGATACGGCGATATATTGGGTTTAGTTTATACAATGAGAAATCATGCCCTTTCTCATGATGTAATAAGAGAAATATTTTTTCAATGGAATTCTCTTTATCAGTAATCTGTATATTTGGTTCAATCTTTGTTTTATTCAAGAGTTGAGCGGAAGAATTTATCAGCCGTTTTGTCACTTTATCCGGCGGTAGTACAGCGTTTGATTCATCAGTTTTTGATTCCATAATCAATATCCTCATTTGTAAAATTTCATAGTTTCATTAATCGAATTCCTGAAATTCTTTTTACTAATAAACCAATAGTGATACAAATTTTATAATTATACCTTGAGTTTCTCAATGCAAGATAGGTTATCATGTAATCTATATTCTTGATATAATAAAGATAATTGATTTATATAAATTATACAATCTAAATATATAGATATAAAAATAATTTAAAATTGAAGCAGGTTATTTATGGGGATAAGTAACATTTAGAGCATTTTCCAAAAGAGTTTTTTTGCCACGGATTCAGAGGGATGACCACGGATAGAGTTGGAATTAATTTCTTGATTATCTTATCCGTGAGCATCCTATATATCCCTGGCTAACTATCCTTTTCTTTTGTGTGAAGTTAACCATTAAGAAAGTCATGATTTAGAAGTGTTATGTTTTCTTATCTGTGTTTATCGGACAAAGCGGATATTTACTTAAATATCTGCCGATTTAAAGAAACATTGTCCCCGACAGTACGTCCTTTATGGTAGGAGTCTGAATCAACACTTCGTCCGACTTTTTTAGTTGTTGTTTTTCCAAATGTTTCTTCAATATAGTCCTGATTTTCTTTGTAAGCTGTTTTTGCCATTTGAATTGTTAATTGACGGTCTGAAGGTGCTGTGTCGGTATTTTCAGTTGATTTACCGGATTCGTTTGATGACTGACCGGCCCATGGACCTCCGGTTTCTTCTTTTCCGGCACTTGCATCAGTTAGTCTTTCACCAATACGGTGAACTAATCCATGACGAAAACTATCAAGATGACCTACTTGATCACTATGTGATCTGCTTAGTTTTAGTACGACAAGATGTAAATACGTAAATAGATCAGCAGCAGCCAGGGTGTTTAATTCTCTGCCGATAATTAGAACCTGACCGATACCGTTTCTTTGTGCATGAATTGCTTGAGTAAAAGTGCAATTACATATAACATGAATAAGATGAGATTCCCATGCACGTAGGCGTTTTTTTTCAAGAATCACATTTTGTACTATTTCAGAGCTCTGTGTTTTTACATCGGCAAGAGATAACCCGTATCGGGCCAGTAAAACCCGCGCTTTTTCAAGAGCAGAAGCTGCTTCTGCTTCACTGGGTGAATTTCCCAATGCCATAAGTTTTTTTACTTTTTCAAGTATATCATTTGTTGCTTTATCCATAAATGTAGTTCTCTTTTGTTAAATAAAATCTTTTGTTACGTAATTTTTTCAGGACTATAATACACTTAAATAAGAATATTAACAAGTAAGCCTGTTATAAAAAAATGAAAACTATAGAGTATTTGTCAAATGATTATAAATAAGAGGTTCATACAAAAATTCGAGATAAAAAGAGTATTTTTGCAAGAAGCTCATTATAGATTTGATATTATTGAAAAAAAGAATATAATTATTATAAGGTATGAGAATAACAAAAGGAGGAATGGTATGAAATTAAAATTCATTATTGTTCTAATTACTATGTATGTAAGTTTTTTTTCATTTGGTGAGGTTAAGGAAATGGTTTTTGTTTGTGAGGATAAAGAGGATTTTCCTTCAGTAACAGGAAATTCTAATGAGTTATCAAAAGTGAATCCGGGTGTCGTAGTTGAGCTTCTATTGAAAATGGAAACGGTTACCGGGATAAAAATAACAATCAAAAGATTACCATGGAAACGGGCATTGGAAAGTGAATTGAAAAACGGCTCTGCTGATGGTTTATTTCTTGCCAGTTATAAAAAAGAAAGAGAACTTTTTGGCAGTTTTCCGAAAAAAGATGGTGAAATTGATGAATCAAGATGTGTTTATTCATCACGTTATGTTTTTTATACATTAAAAGATTCTGAAGTCACGTATGATGGCAAGAATTTACACAATTTTACAGGTGCTGTTGGGGCTCCATTGGGCTATTCAATAGTTGAGGACTTGAAGAAAATCGGATTTATTATTGATGAAAGTTCCGGAACTGATAAAGATTTTGAAAAAATGATAGGGAAAAGAGTTAATGCAGTAGCAGCTTTGGAAATGAATGGTGATGCAATTCTAAGTAAGAATCCGCAATTTGCGTCTTTAATTAAAAAACTGGAACCTGCTATAGTTTCAAAACCATATTATATTATGCTCTCAAATCAGTTCGTGGCTAAAAATCCTGATACGGCTAACAAAATATGGAATACATTACGTGATATTAGAGATAAAGATCTTAATATACTATTGAAAAAGTATTTCTAATGAGTTTATTGAGAAAATTGATCACTAATAAAATCACCTTTATTCGATAATTTTATTAGTGATCTGTTTGATATTTGAAAATATTAGTTTTGAATCATATTTGCTTCAATCTGTTTGGTGATTGCAGACAGATCGGAATTGTCGGGTATAAATTTAAACTTTATAGTATCAAGCAATTGGAACCCTGATGAAGTTAAATATTCGGCGACTATATCAGGACTTTGTCCACTCCAACCGAAAGAGCCGAATGCAATTGCTTTTCTACCTTTTGGAGCTAAACCTTTTAAGTATGTAAGAAATGCCGCAACGGTTGGTAATATATTGTTATTTAATGTAGGTGAACCGACACAAATATATTCGGATTCAAGAACATCGGTAATGATATCTGATATATGAGATGATTGAGCTGAATAAACAACGGTTTCTATTCCCTTATTATCAAACGCATCCTGAATTGCACCTGCTATTTTTTCTGTAGAACCCCACATTGTATCATATACAATTATTGCCCGCTTTTTAGTTGTGTTGGATGACCATGATTTATATTTTTCAACAATTTCAGGTATATGAGATCTCCAGATGATCCCGTGAGACGGGGCTATTATTTTTATATCAAGTTTCGATGCTTCAGAAAGTTCTTTCTGAACCTGAACACCGAAAGGCATTACTATATTAGCATAATATTTTTGAGCCTCTTCTAAGATTATATGAAGAGGAAGCTGATCATCAAATCGTTCGGATGTTGCAATGTGCTGTCCAAAAGAGTCATTGGAAAAGAGAATTTTTTCCTGCCTTAAAAATGACATCATATTATCTGGCCAGTGAACCATAGGTGTCAGTAAAAAGTCAATATCATATTTTCCTGTATTAATTGAATCACCCGATTTTACTATTTGATATTTCCAACCTTCCATTTCTTTGTAGTGTGCTTTTAACCCTCTCTCTCCATTAGGTGATGTGATGAGTGTAGCATTTTTTGCAATTTTCATAATTTCAGGTAAACCGCCCGAGTGATCCATCTCGACATGATTTGATATGACATAGTCGATTTTAGAAGGGTCAACGATTTGTTTGATTCTGTCAATCATTTCGTTTGTTAAATACCCTTTAACGGTGTCAACAAGAGTGATTTTTTCATCAATTATAAGATAGGCGTTGTATGTGGAACCTCTTTGAGTAATATATCCGTGAAAGTTTCTTAAGTTCCAGTCTATTCCGCCAACCCAGTATATTGAATCTGATAATTTTATTGTTTTCAACTATAAGCTCCTTTACTTTATTCCTTTAGCTGTCATTATTTCTGAATATTTTTTATCTGACCCGGCAATGTGATTCATAAGCCAGTCACGTAAAAAATTGATGATATCAATACTCAAAAGAATTTCACCTTTTAAATATTGCTCTTGAAAATCTACTATTCTATCAATAAATGATTCATGGGTTCTTTTGTGTTGTTCAAATTCATCATATCCGCATTTAATAAGAAGTTCTTCTTCATACTTAAAATGAGTTTTTGTATAATCTACAAGTTCGGTAATTATTTCTTTTATGAGTGATTTTGCTGTACCGGTCATCATGCCATTGTGAAGTTTATTTATTAAATCAACTAGCTTTTTGTGTTGAATGTCAATCGATGGAACACTAACGCTATATTTTTTATCATCCCAGGTAATTAATGCCATGTAAAACTCCTTTTGTAATCATTCTATTATATGATATAAACGCATAATCAGTATATCACATAATAGATTGATTATAAAGATTTTTGACTAATAAATTTTTCTTTACTTGCTTTGCAAATAGGACATACCCAGTCAGCCGGCAGTTGATTAAAATCAATACCCGGTACAATTCCATTTTTTATGTCACCTTTTTGCGGATCGTAGACCCAACCGCAGATTTTACATTTATATTTAAGCATATAATCTCCATTATAAAAACTTTAAAAAAATAGAGCTGTTAAAAACAGCTCTATTTTTTTAGAATTATTGCGCTTCAAATTCACTTTTACCGACACCGCAAAGAGGGCAAGTCCAATCATCAGGAATATCCTCAAATGCAGTTCCCGGTGCTATACCGCTATCCGGATCTCCAGCTTCAGGGTCATAAACATAACCGCAGGCAATACATACATATTTTTTCATATAATCCCCTTTATAATTAGTAGTTTTCTGATTTTAGAGCAAAATGAGCTTGAGGGTGCTGGCAAGTCGGGCAAATCTTTGGTGCTTCAGTTCCTGTGTGAACATGACCGCATCGGTCGCAAACCCATTTAGCCGGAGCATCACTTTTAAACACTTCACCTTTTTCAACTTTTGCAAGTAATCGTAAATATCTTTCTTCGTGTTCTTTTTCAATCTTTGAGATTAATCTCCATAATGCAGCAGCTTCTTTAAAACCTTCTTTCTCAGCGATATCAGCAAATTTAGGATATAATTCTGTATGCTCCTCATGTTCACCCATTGCTGATGCTTTTAGATTTTCTGCAGTAGTTCCAACTTTTCCGGCAGGATACATTGCTGTAATCTCAACACCGCCACCTTCTAACAGGCTGAAAAATCTTTTCGCATGCTGATATTCATTTTCGGCTGTTTCCATAAATAATGTGGCTATAATTTCAAACCCTTCTTTTGATGCTTGTTTTGAAAACATGGTATATCTGTTTCTTGCTTGAGATTCACCTGCAAATGATTTTAATAAATTTTTTTCAGTTTCGCTGCCTTTAATAGATGCCATTAAATAATCCTCCTCATTATATTGTATAATTAAAATTAATCTTTTGCTCTTTTTGACATCTGGTGATCGACCATCATTAATGTTGATGCTTTACCTTCAGTCATTTTTACCCATTCAACAAGTTGACTGGTATTTGCCTCTTCTTCAACTTGTTCATCAATAAACCATTTTAGAAAATTTGCAGATGCATAATCTTTTTCTGAAAGTGAAGTTTCATATAGCTTTGTAATTAAAGATGTTACCAGTAATTCATGTTTATATGCTTCCTCGACAATTTCAAGTGTATTTTTAAAATCAGCTTTCGGGGCATTTATTGTTTTAAGTGTAATTTTTCCGCCTCTTTCAAGAACGAATTTATACATTTTCATAGCATGTTCAACTTCTTCCTGAGCTTGTATGGTAAACCACGAAGCAAAACCTGTTAAATTATTTGCTGAGAAATAAGCTGACATAGATAAATATAAATATGATGAAAACAATTCAGCGTTTATTTGTTCATTAAAAGCATTTTCAATTGATTTAGAAATTGTCATAATAGACTCCTTTTTTAATTAGTGGCAGACCATAAACCATGTAAATTACAATATTCCCGTGCCGTGATTTTGCTTGCTTCAGTTTTAAATTGTGCAACAGGTTTTTCACCCGGTTTTAAAATTGCTCTTAAAACAGTTGTATCGGTTATAAGTTCAATAAATTCAATAAAATGCTCTGGCGTCATAGGATGTTCAACTGCTCCTACTGTTACTTTATAACCACCATCAATTTTTTCAATAACAGGCACATGTTTTTCTTTTGCAGCGTCTTTTGTGTTTTCTGTATAAAGTTTCATTTCTTCACCACAGCAGACTAGAGTTCCGGCACTTGCATGAACCATTTCTACAATATTACCGCATTTTTCACACTTGTAAATCTCGTTAAGTTTTGTTGCCATTTTCATCTCCTTTTTTTTTAATACATAAAGCACATATTCCGGTATAGTATATATGCTTTTCTGATATCTGAAAATTTTCAATTGAACTAATGTCAATTTTTATTTCAGAGATCGGAAAATCATAGATTGCACCACATTCTAAACATTTGAAATGACCATGAAATTCTGTATCAGCATCATAGCGTATTTCATTATTATCGATGATTACTTGAATGAGTTGTTTTTCTCTCAATAACGCAAGAGTATTATAAACAGTTGTTTTTGACAAAGTTGGAATTTGATTAACAAGGTTCTGGAAAATTGTATCAACAGAGGGGTGAATCTTATTTTTTAAAAGATACTCAAGAATTTGAATTCGTTGTTGCGAAGGTGATACCCCTTTACTTTTTAACAAATCAATTGTTCTCATTGTTCCTCATTTTGTAATCATTACAAATTTATAATAATACCAAATTAACTAAAAGTCAAGTGTATTTTTATAATTTAATTTTATTCCAAATCATCCATTATCATTTCTTTTGAATCTTCTTCATCAAAAACTGCCTGAGGAAATTCTGAATAATTAATTAATCTCTCTGCTATATTTAAAAGTCCGGTAACCCATTTGGAATCAGTCATTTTTTCTGCGATAGGAACTCTGTTATTTAAGCAATCTTCGATTAAAGGTTCATATGGTAAAATGCCAAGATATTCCATATCAAAACCAAGATTTTTATGAACTATCATTCTTAAGTTTTCACCAAGATTTATATCATTTTTTGAGTGTCCCATATTGAGAACAAATTTTGGATAGAAATCTTTTGTTGCTTTTGTTAACGCTTCTTCTTTATCGGGAAAGTCTTTTTTTAGAAGTCGAATAAATTCTATGAGACGAAAGTCATCTTTTTCCAGCCTTAAATTAGCAGCATCTGCTAATTTTTCTCTAATAATATCACCTTTTTTAAATGATTGAAAAATAAAGCGGTAATATGCATTTTTTAAGAACGAATACAAATTTAGTACCGATGTAACTTCGGGAACCCCAATCATTATGCCTACCGGTGAGATGGTATAAAAGTCAATTGTATTAGCAGATGTTCCTGCACCTAAATCAAGTAAAACCCAATCTGCATCTATGGCGGATAAACCTTTAATAATCTGTTTTTTTCTAAAATATTGTAAATTGGCAGTTCCGACAAATAATGCATCACCTGGAATAAAATGTAAGTTTTTGTATTTTGTTTCATGAATAATATCATTAAAAGTTAATTCTTTATTATTAATAAAGTGTCCGATGCCTGACATGTCATTTTTTATGCCAAGAACAGTATGCATATTACTTCCGCCAAGATCTAAATCCACTATAACGACTTTTTCGCCTTTTGATGCCAATATTATTCCAAGGTTTGCAGTAAAAACGGTTTTTCCAACACCACCTTTGCCTGATGCAATTGGTAAAATCTTAGCCATACCAACTCCTTTCTTTTTTTATATTTTGATAATAGTATATTTTGAAAAAAAAAACATTAATATATAAAAAAAATCTTGACTTTAAATTGTTTTGAGTCTATTTGTTTTATTTACTATTATAAAATTGATTCTCTCTCTTCTGTTTATCTCAAGAAATTAGAATCTATTTACCATGAAGGAATAATCACATGAAAACAATCGGTATTTGTGCTGGTGCGTCAACTGTATCAGCTGTTGAACTTGAAATTAATGGAAAATCAGTAAAACAATTAGCTCAGAAAACTATTTTCCATGATGGAGATTCTCAAAAAGGTATTATTGAGATTCTAAAAGAAATGAAACCTGAAAATGTTGATCGGGTTGTAATAACCGGAAGAAAATATAAAAACTTTGTTAATTTAACAACAATTACTGAACCTGAGGCAGTTGAATATGCTACTGCACAGCTAATTACCGATAAATCAAAATATAATGCATTAGTGAGTGCCGGTGGTGAAACTATACTTGTTTATCAATTAAATAATCAGGGCAAAATACATAATGTTTTCACAGGTAATAAATGTGCATCAGGAACAGGTTCTTTTTTTCTTCAGCAATTAGGCAGAATGGCACTTGATATAGATGATATTATCGATAAAGAATATGATGAGGAAAGTGCTTATACTATTTCAGGACGATGTTCAGTATTTTGTAAATCAGATTGTACACACGCTTTAAATAAAGGTGTTGTTAAGGATAATGTCGTTGCCGGTCTTTGCAGGATGATGTCATTAAAAATAACAGAGTTAATTACATCGCTTGATAAGAAAAATATCATATTAACCGGTGGTATTTCAAAAATTAAACCAATTACTCACTATATAAAAGATTCAGTTGATTCATTGTTTATTCCCGAACAATCTTCTTATTATGAAGCTTATGGTGCTGCTATGTGGGCATCTCAGAATGAAACTCAAGCTTTCCCCGGATATGAAAACCTTTTTAAAGAAGAACCGACTTCTTTCGAATTTTTAAAACCTTTAAACACAGCAGAGTCTCTTGTTGAATTTAAAGAAAAAAAGAGAGATGTTGCTGTTGATGGTGATATTTGTATTCTTGGTGTTGATATCGGGTCAACAACAACCAAAGCTGTATTATTGAGAAAATCTGATGACGCAATTCTGGCTTCATGTTATTTACGAACATCAGGAGATCCGATCGGTGCTGCTAAAAACTGTTATATAGAAATAGAAAAACAATTAAATGGCAAAAAAGTAACTATAATCGGGCTTGGAACAACCGGATCAGGTCGTCATATTGTCGGTCTTCATGCTCTTACTGATTCAATTTTTAATGAAATTATATGCCATGCAACAGCAAGTATTTATTTTGATCCTGAGGTTGATACTATTTTTGAAATAGGCGGACAGGATGCAAAATATACGTATATCACTCAGGGAATTCCCTCTGATTATGCAATGAATGAAGCGTGTTCAGCCGGAACGGGAAGTTTTCTTGAAGAGGCTGCTAAAGAAGCCTTGAATATTGATGTTGCTGAAATATCAGATATTGCTTTAAAATCAAGTCAACCACCTAATTTTAATGATCAATGTTCTGCATTTATATCTTCTGATATTGCCACAGCATTTCAGGAAGGTCTTAATAAAACTGATATAGTAGCCGGACTTGTATATTCAATCTGTCTTAATTATAATAACCGTGTTCGTGGTGCAAGACCGATTGGTAAAAAGATTTTTATGCAAGGCGGAGTTTGTTATAATAAAGCTGTTCCTTATGCAATGGCAACATTGTTAAATACAAAAATAATAGTACCACCGGAACCGGGTTTAATGGGGGCTTTTGGTTGTGCGTATGAAATTAAAAAAAGATTGGAAAAAGGTCTGATGGTTGAAAGTTCATTTGATCTTCATACATTATATTCAAGAGCTATATCGTATGGAAAACCATTTGTATGTAATGGCGGGAAAGAAAAATGTGATAGAAAATGTTCGATAAGTATGATGCATGTTGAGGCTGAAAAAATTCCTTTTGGCGGCGCTTGTAACAAATATTATAATGAACGATTAAAATTAAACTATGATACAGAGAAACTTGATTTAGTTGCACTTCGTGATAAAATGCTCTTTGTCGATTTTGTTAAACCATCAGGAAATGTTAAAGATGGTGCAAAAACCATTGGTATAAGCAGATCATTTTTGACTAATATGTTATATCCATTGTATTTTAATTTCTGGGATCAACTTGGTTATAAAGTTGTATTATCTGATGATGTAACAGAGTCAGGTCGTGAGAAAAGGAAAGCTGCATTCTGTTTTCCTGCTGAAATCGCCCATGGAGCATTTGATAATTTGTTGTCCAAAAATACTGATTATATTTTTATGCCTCATGTAATGCATATTCCGGTAACAGGAAGTAATGAGAATAATAAAGCCTGTGTATTTGTTCAGGGGGAACCATATTATTTGAAACAGGCATTTAAAGATAGAACGCTTCCCGAGTTGTTAGTTCCTATTATTGACTTTCAGGAACATGTAAGTTCAACAAAAAGTGAGTTTATTAAAATAGCTCAAGGGGTTGGTGCTAAAAAATCAGATGCTGCTAAAGCATTCAAATTTGCGTATGATCAGATGAGTGCTTTTTTTCATAAATCATGGGAAATTGGTGCTGAAGTGCTGAAAGAATTAGAACAAAATCCTGATGAATTCGGTATTGTTCTTATGGGGCGATGGTATAATGCTCTTGCAAGAGAAGCAAATATGTCTATTCCTCATAAAATTGCATCACGGGGTATTCGGGTTATTCCTTATGATTTTCTACCGTATGAGACTAAAAAGTCAAATACATATATGCATTGGGGAATTGGAAAGACGGCGATTCAGGTTTCAAAAAGGGTTAAAGATCATCCTCAATTATTTGCAACGTATGTTACAAACTTCTCGTGTGGTCCTGATTCTTTTATTGTTCCATATTTTAGAGAAGAAATGGAGAGAAAACCATCGTTGACTCTTGAGCTTGACAGTCATACAGCTGATGTAGGTTTAAATACCCGTATTGAAGCCGCTATTGATATAATTAAATATTACAGACAGCTTGAATTAAAGCATGTAAAAGAAACATCTGATTTTGTACCGGCAGAAACAGTTCATAAAGGTACAAAAGTTTTCTTTAAAGATTCAAAAGGTAAATTAGTTGATTTTAAAGACCCGAGTGTTACGTTTTTATTTCCGGTTATGGGGCGTTTTTTGACCGAAGGTGGAGTCTCTGCACTTAAGAAAGATGGCTTTCATGCAGATATGGTTAGTTATCCTGATTCAGAGTCATTGGCTACGGGTAAGGCAAATTCCGGTTGTAAAGAGTGTTTACCGTATATCGTTTTAGTAGGTTCTTTAATGGATTATGTTACCAATAGAAAGAAGCCCGGTGAGAAAGTTGCCTTTTTTATAGTTGGTGATCCTGCTCCGTGCCGTGTTGAGCAATATCAGGTCGGGTTTAAAAAACTCATTGAAAAGAATAAAATTGAAGACGTTGCTGTACATACTCTAAGCTCAACAGAGGGGTTTGCCGGAATGGGACTTGCGCCATTATTAAATGTATGGAAAGCAATGTGTATTGCAGATGTGATGGAGCAGATTTATGCAGCCGTTTTAACTCTTGCAAAAGACAGAGTAAAGGCACTTGAAATATTTGATGCGGAATGGGAAAATATAAAGCGGAATCTTGAAGGTAGAGAAAAGATTTCTTTAAATAAAAGATTTAAACTTACTTCAGAGGCTTTACGTAAGATAGAGGTAACAAAACCTATTCATGAAGCGATGAAAGTCACTATTACAGGTGAAATGTACGTAAGAAGTGAACAATTCTGCCGACAGGACATCGAGTTGACATTGGCAAATATGGGGTTAGTTGCCAAAATTACTCCATTAATGGAGTGGTTGTATTATGTTGATTATGTTCAGAATAAAAACTACGGTAATGAGAAATTTTCAATTTGGAAAAGAGCTTTTTTTGGTATTAAACGATATGTTCAACATTCAATTGAAAGACAAGTTAAGAGCAGTTTTAAAGATCATCCTTTGTATGAGTATGATCCTATTAACATTAAAGAAACCATCGAGACTGCAAATCCATTGATTAATCCAAAACTCATTGGTGATATCGGGTTAACTATCGGAGGCGGTTTAAAAGAAAGTCTTCATGAGTCATGCGGTGTTATTTCTTTAGGACCCTTTGCTTGTCTGCAAACAAGAGTTGCTGAAGCAATATTAAAAAATAATATGACACTGGGTGATAAACTTGAAGTGTCAAACAGAACTGTTTTCGGCGATTCGGTAAATGAAATGGATAAGAGTATGGTTTTACCATATCTTGCTATTGAATCTGACGGAAATCCTTATCCGCAAATAATTCAGGCTCAGCTTGAAGTATTTGGTTTACAGGCAAAACGAATCGGTGAAAAAATGAATGAATTTAAACAAAAAAAATCATAGTTTTTTTGGAGAATATCCGGTTATTATTTATTATTTTACGATAAAAGCATTGACATTTTTTATTGTATACGATAAATTACACTCATTCTTTGGGGGTTTTAAATGAAAAAATTATTTATTGTTTTAGCAGTTGCAACGTCTTTAATGATTACTGTTGCAGGATGCAAAAAAAGTACTACTGCTGAAGTAACTACTACACCTACAGTTGTTGAAGCAACTACAGATGTTATTGTAGATGCTACTGCAGATGCTGCTAAATAATTAAACATTAATTATTTGCAAAAGCTGTCTCATAAATGGGACAGCTTTTTTTTTATCAAGCGCTTTCAAATAATTAAATTGCCTCGAATATACTACATTATTTATGTGGAGTTTCATTATGGTTATACTCGATGATCTTAAAAATATTGATATACTAAAGCTATTAGAAACTGATAAAGAACAATTACTTCAACAGTTAGATGAGCTTCCCGCAGCAGAAATTAAAGATTTAATACATGGTTTGGAATATGAAGAACAGTTACTTATTATAAGACTTTTTAATAGGGAAAAGCAGGGGGAAGTTGTAACTGAGCTCGGTCTTGATATACAAATGTGGTTATTTAATAACACGCAAATTTATGAATTTGCCCGGATATTTACTCATTTATCTTCTGATATTCGAGCTGATATATTTCAAAATCTTGAAAAAGATGAACAATCCCGATTATTACCCTATCTTGATAAAAAAACGAGAGTCGATGTTATTAATTTAAGTTCATACCATCCTGAAACTGCAGGTGGGATTATGATAACAGATTTTGCTGATATTATGCAAAAAATGACTGTTCAGGAAGCACTTGAAAAGATCAGAAAAGATTCGCCATCCAAAAAAATGATTTATTATATATATGTTGTTGATAAAGAAATGAAACTTCTCGGCTTTGTAACATTAAAAGATTTGATTATGAGTGAGCCAGGAATTAGTATTGAAGATATTTTACATGATAATTATATTTATGCTGAAGCAGATGAGGATAGAGAATCTGTTGCACATAAAATTGAGAAATATGATCTTATTGCAATTCCGGTAATAAATCCATTACATCAGTTATTAGGCATTGTTACCCATGATGATGCTATTGAAGTTATTCGTGCAGAACAGACTGAGGATATGGAAAAAATAATGGGTATTAATCATAGTAATGAAGGTGTTACCTATATGGATTCATCATCATTTGAGCATTTTAAAAAAAGAATCTGGTGGATTATGTCACTTTCAATTGTCGGTATAATTTCCGGCATGATTATTCATAAATTTGAGACTACTCTTGAAAAGCTTATAATCCTTGCTTTGTATATGCCTATGGTTGCTGATACAGGCGGGAATATCGGCAGTCAGTCCGCAACTGTTGTTATTCGAGCATTGGCTCTTGGTCATATAAGTTTAAAGGACTGGTTTTTAGTCGTATGGAAAGAATTGCGAATTGCATTAATGATATCATGTATTATAGGTGGAATTGCTTTTCTAAAAGTTATGTTTCTTTCTTATGAAACAACTATTCCATCTCAGTTTACTATTATTTCAATTGCTTTTGTTATATCGTTAGCATTAAGTTTTCAGGCGATTAGTTCTGCCGTTATTGGTGCACTTCTTCCGTTAATGGTAAAGTTTTTCGGAGGAGATCCTGCCGTTGCTGCCAGTCCGGCAATAACTACTATTGTCGATATTACAGGTCTTTTGATTTATTTTACAACAGCGACAATAATATTAGGGGTATAATTGTAAAGGTGATCTATTGAGCCTCATGCAAAAATAGATTGAAATGCCTTTTCAATGTCATTGAGTGTATAAGGCTTTTGTAAAATACAATCAAATCCGCATTCTTTATATTCACTTAAAACCGGCTCCTCTGAATAACCGCTTGATACAATTGCTTTTATTTTTGTATCTTTTTTTCTTATTTCCTTAATCGTTTCTTTTCCTCCAAGTCCGCCTACAATTGTCAGGTCAAGAATTAAAAGATCATAATGATTATCCAATCCATAGTTTTCATCAAATTTTTTAATTGTTTCTTTGCCATCCGACGTTGCCGTATATTTGTGACCCATTACTTCAAGCATTTTACATAAAACCTTAAGAATTATCGGGTCGTCTTCAAGGATAAGAATGTTGAGTGTTTTATTTATTCTTTCTGTTGCTCTTACTTTATTGTATACTGTTTTTTCTTTTTCAACAGCCGGGAGGTAGATGTTGAAAATAGTTCCCTGATTTTTAACCGATTTGACGGTTATATCACCGCCATGTTTTCTAACAATAGTTAACGATGTTGCAAGTCCAAGACCGGAACCTTCAGTTTTGGTTGAAAAATAAGGGTCAAATATTTTATCAATACATTTTTCATCGATACCCGTACCTGTGTCTTCTATAGTGATTACAAGGTATTCACCTTGTTTTAAAATTGTTTCATTTATAGCCTCAATAGTGATTACATCCAAATTGATTTTTAATAACCCTTTACCACTCATAGCATGAATCGCATTGATTATTATATTGTGGAGTACCTGTGATATCTGATTCTGATCAATATTAACATTCTTTATTGTATCTGAATAGGTGAATTGAGGTTTGATTGATGAACCACGTAATAAAAATCTTGATATTTCTTCAATTAGCGGGATAATTGAAGTGTTTTGTTTTATTGGCGAACCGCCTTTAGAAAAAGTGAGTAGTTGTTGCGTTAAACCGATAGCGTTTCTTGCAACGGATTCAATATCATTGATGCACGACACTGCATCTTCAGTTTTCATATTATTTCGTTTAATGATCGATATATTGGCAAGAATACCGGTTAGATAATTATTGAAATCGTGGGCAATACCACCGGCGAGTAACCCAAGAGATTCGAGATTTTTGTTTTTTAATAATGATTTTTCAAGTCTTTCTCTTTTTTCAATTTCTGATTGTAATTCGGCATTGGCAATTTCAAGATCTTTTGTTCTTTCCTTGACTTTTTTTTCCATATTTTCAGAATACTGATTTATTGTTTCAACAAGCATTGTTCCTTTTAACGCACCTGAAATCTGATGTCGTAAACTTTTTACTGTAATACCGATGTTGATGCCATTATTAATAATAATATAGCCAATATCTTCATCTTTAACATGAAGAGCCTCAATAAAACCATTATAGACTTCATCTTTAAATTGACTCGGAAGTAAATCAATCGGATTAAAATCAGATATTTGAGATACAGAAATATTTGAACCGTTATTTATATAACCGATCAGTTTTGCTTTGGTTTTTTCATTATTTGAATAAGCAACAATAAAACATTTTGTAATAGTAAATAACGGGAGTTTTTCTGAAAGTATTGAAAGAATTTTATGTCTGTTAAAAGCTGTTGAAAGATCTTCACCTAATTGGAATAATTGTTCCTCAATAATTCGCGAATAAATATTTTTTTGGATAATTGAACAGCTATAATGATAATAAGAAAGTAAGAGCGATTTTGATATTTGAGCATTGATATTTGTTGAAGTTATTGAGTCTATTTTCTTTTTGAAAATTATATCAATTTTTTGTAATAATTCCATTAAAATAGGATAAGACCATTCATTTTTGTATGAATTAAAAATATTTTTTTCCATAAAATCGATAGTGGTATTAACTTTATTCGGATCGGTTATTAATTTCATAATTGTAATAACCTGATTAAATAACCATTCTTTTTTATCAATTTCGATTATGTTGTTATACTGAGTAATTATCTTTTCAAAAAAATCACGTAAGACCTTATTGTTTACATTGAAATTTAATGTGTAGATCGTTGAGTCATTAGTAAAGTGGGATGGTATAAGAATATCGTTTGTCTCTGTTGATTTTCGTGGTATATAATATGTTTGAAGTTCTTTGTTTTCAGGTACAACTTTGTTATTAATGAGAAAATGTATCATTTCAACTGCTTCAATTCCAAGTTTGGAAAGCGGATATGATACAGTCGTTAATGCCGGTGACATAAAAAAAGATTCAAGCGTATTATCAAACCCGGTAACTCTTATTTCATGAGGGATATTTATTCCCCTTTTTTTAAGTTCCTGTAACGCTCCGAGTGCCATGTTATCATTAAAGCAAATTATAATATCAATCGGAAATTTATATGAATCAATAAAGTATGTAACCCCGTTTACACCATCAAAAAAATTAAAAGTTCCGTTGTAAATTGCGTCATCATTTAAAACCAGATTTTTCACGGAAAGAATTTTTCTTAATGTTTCCATTCGTTGTATTGTGTCGGTATTATCAGTCGGGCCGGTTATTACAGCGATATTTTTTGCATTATGGTTACTCAGAATTGAATTAAGCATGACTTCAAACCCTGAAATATTATTAACTATTATTGAATAATAACCGGAGAGTTTTTTTGAAATTAAAACAATTGGTATACTGGGAAAACCGGATAAAAATTGTCGTGCTTCATCATCATCAATAAAGTCAAAAATATTTGAAACAATAAGTCCGTCAAATTTTTCATTAATAATCCATTTATAAATGATATTTCTTTGTTTTTCCCATTGATCATCTGATTTTAATCTGCCACCATGAATTGTGAAAAGCTGATAGTTATATTCCAGACATTTTTTATAAATACTTTCGTATAATAGTTCATTGAAAGTATTCGAGATGTCCAGTGATAAAAAACCTAATCGTTTTTCCATTATTGAACCAACGTCCTTATAGAGTGTAATTATACCATTTTTTTCGATTATTTATTCAAAAAAATATTTTTAATAAATTCGTTAGTGAATATAAAATAATACCGGAAAATCCGCAAATAAAAATTATTATTACCGGACTGATTTTTGTATATTTTATTAACAATAATGATACAAGAGCAATTATATATACAAGAGGATCAGTAAAGTGTGGCATTGATAATCGAATGAGTGAATATGAAATTAAAATCAGTGTTCCCGGTAATAATGCTTTTGTTAGGCGAATTCTATCTTTAATTATGTATTTTTCAATGATTCCGAGTAAACCGAGAATAAGTAAAGTAGGTAAAAGTAAAGATATCGTTGCAATTATTCCTCCAATTATACCGTATAGTTTATAGCCGGTGTAAGTTGCCATATTAATTGCAATTGGACCAGGGGTCATTTGAGATATTGAAATTGCCATGGTAAAATCTTCTAAACTTAAAAAGTTTCTGCCGACAAGTTCTTTTTGAATTAACCCGACAACACTCCACCCTCCGCCAAACGCGAAAAAACCAATCTTTATAAATACTAAACTTAATGCGAATAATTCATTCATATTTTTTCCTTTTTTGTATGTGATGAACCGGTTACATAGAGTAGAATAGTTAGCCCTATAAACACTGGAATAATAAATGATTGATTTATTATAGAAAGGACAAGACCGGATAGTATTAGTATGAATTTTAATAGAGTCCAGTGTATATTTTTATGCATTTTCAGAAGTAAATTTATAATCATTCCAATAGATGCAGCATATACACCTTTTAAAAAATATTGCACCGGTTGATAGTCAGAGATTGTATTGATAAACGCTGCAATAAAAGATAACACGATAAACGGAGGGAGTATTACACCAAGGATTGATACAAAAGCCCCCCTGTATCCGCACAGTTTTTTACCTGTTAAGAAAGCTACATTAAATATGATTGCACCGGGAATTGCTTGTGCTATTGATAGAATTTCCAGAAATTCAGAATCAGAAAGCCACTTTTTTTCGGTTATTTTCCTTTCGATCGCAATAATCATAACATAACCGCCACCAAGCGTAAATAAAGAAGTTTTAAAAAAGAATAAAAAAAGTTTTAAAATCATTATATATCCTATTGAATTTATTTAGTTCTTGACTTATTTGAAAATTGGAAATATCATTAACAATAAAGGTATATATACTATGAAAAAACGGTTTTTTTACGCATTTCACAATAAGATTATAACATTTATCATATCTGTTGTCTCATTTTTAGTTTTTTCGTTTCTTGCATATCAGATAATTTACGGGTTTGTAAGAACGAACACATTAATAGAAAGAACATTAAATGAATCTCAAGAAAAATTCAAGTTAATATTAAATTCAAAACTTGATTTATCAGATCGAATTATAAGAACATTACTTAATGATGATATTTTAACCTCAGCAATCACTTTAAGTAATAAAGATATTATAGAAAAACGGTTAAATTTCTATAACCCCATACTGGATACATTCAGTATCGAAGTTATTGATTCTCAATCTAACTATTATACAAATACTTTGATACATGATCGATATAAAATGAATAACCAATATCGTGCAAATATAATAAAAACGGCATCAAATGATGGTGGTGTTTTCTTTCTGGAAAGGGAGAGTAGTCTGGATATCAGGTATGTGATGAAAAGGTTACATAGTAATGAAATACTATCGGTCGGTTTTTCTATAGATAGAGAAAGTTTTTTTATTAATCAATTAAAGAATAGTATTGATGCAGAAATTATTCTATTCAATAAAAATGGGATTATAACAAATTCAATTACAAGTAATACAGCTCTTACAAAAGAAATGCTTCAATTTTCACCTGATCAAGTATATACAAAAATCAGTCAGTCAGGTAATTCATATATCGATACCATAGAAATTTCAAATATTTTGTATGCAATACAATATAGCCCTTTTTCTTTAGATCGAGGGGCAATGGATTTGATTGTCGCTTTTGCTATTGATAAGAAAGAACTAATTGATAGTATCATTTCAGCAATTATAATTACGACAGCAACAACAGTTCTTGTATTTCTATTGGTTATATTTTTTTCATATTATATAACAGTACGAATGGCAAAGCCTTTAAGAATGTTGACAAACGCATCAAGTCGAAATGCAAATGGAGAAATAGTAACGGTTGATTATGAAGGAAACAATGAGATTGCTGATTTAATCGGGAATTATAATACCATGATACTTGAATTAAAAGAAAAACGGGATGGTTTGGATGTTCTTATTGAGGAACGTACAATGGAATTATATAAAAGAAATAATGAATTAAAAGATATAAATCAAAAATCAAAGGTAGAATTAAATATTGCAAATAAAGTCCATTCACTTCTGTCAAGTGAAAGTAAAGTTGAATCTGAGGTTTTGGAGATTTCAAGTATGTATATTCCGGTAGAATCTGAAGGTTCAGTTCAATATAATTTCTATCGGGTGAGCGATAATAAAATTGGTTTATTAATATTTAATTTGGCTCGAATAGATTTACCTCATGCATTATTGTCATCACTTATCAGACTGTCTTTTAGTAAATATTCTATAGGAAATAGAACATTATGTGAGTTAATTGCACTTGTTAATGAAGAACTTGAGGAGTTCATACCAAATTATAACGATGGTATATGTTTGTTTTATGCCTTAGTCGATGGTGATGATAAAAGATTGCAATATATAAATGCCTCCTGCAGTGCTGTTTATATACAAAAAAAAGAAGGAGCATTAATTCCCTTAAATAGCAGCACATATCGCATTGGACAAGAAATTGATGATTCTCTTCAAGAGTGGAATCTTAATCTTGAACAACATGACCGGTTAGTGTATATTTCCGGCACAAATTATTCGTTTAATTCATTAGAGCCTGTTATTCAGCGAAATGTATGTAAAACTTCAAGAGATATGATAAATGATTTATTGCAGTCAATCACAGAAGAAAATAGTAATGATTCTAATATCTCTGTTTTATCAAGTGATTTTATTTTTATGAAACGGGAGTCTGTTATTCCGCCTGATTTAGACAGGCTAAGAGAGCGATTGTTACATGATTTAGAGATATCTTCAGATTTCGAGACTGAAGCTTCACACAACGCATTTATCAAAGCAATTGATGCTTTTGAGCTTGGTAAATATGATATTGCCATTAGAGAAATTAATAGACTTTCCGGAAGGTATACTAATGCAATTGATACCTTTGCTACTATGGATTTATTAGCACATAGTTACTATCGACTTGAAAGTTTTGAAGAAGCTTTGAATTATTGGGAAGCAGCAGAAAAAAAAGAGCAAAAACCATATTCAATTGATAAAAATATTTCAATATTAAAAGGTATTATAGAAGAAAAGAAGATGCGTAAAGGATAAATCAAGAATGGCATCAAACTATATTTGATGCCATTTAGTCATGTTATGGTTTAACTATATCAATTTTTCGTAGTGATTCATTATCAAATATTAAGATGTCTTTACTGTTTGAGTTTACGTAAATAAAACTATCATAAAAACTTATAAATGTATCGCTAAGAATCAGTTCATCAGATTTTGCTATTAATTTCATAGTTAAATCAAATTTACCAAGGTAGTAATTAGTATCACTTTTTAAAACGGCATACATAAAATTATTATGTACCTGAACGAATGATCTGAAAAAAATATTATTATCTCCTATAGACTTAATTTCAAGTGTTTCAGGATCAAGAAGGGTCAGGTAATGTTCCGAATCGTGTGATCCTTTATGACCGATTACGACAACACCCTCGGGAAATACAAGATAGTTTTTACCGCAAATACTGGTCATTGAAGATGTTTTAATGATTGTTCTTGAAATTGGTTCAATAATATTAATTTCATTATTAAAATGTCCGTCATTTAATCGTTCAATAACTTTAAGATAATAGAATTTACCTGCCATAATTTTAGGGTCAGTCTGGCCAACTTTTAAGTTTGATTCCAATAAAGTAAGCTGCTGCTGTTTTTTATCGAGTTCAATTTGTTGTTTAGCTAAATTTTCGGCTTTTTTTTCTAAATCTTCCTCAGCTTTTTCAGGAGATGTTTCTTGTTTTAACAAAGTTTCATCTTTAATTATATCAATTTTTGCTTCTTCAATAATTTTTTCCTTTTCAGTTACTTTTTCCTGTTGTTCCTGAATACTTTTCTCATTTTCATTAACAGTTTCTTTTTTTTCTTCTACTTCTTGAGTTATTTGTTCTACAACAACTTTTTCCTGTTCAATACTTTCTTTCACTTCTGCTATTGTATTTTCTTTTGCGATGATTTCCTGAGTAATTTTTTCCTTCTCGACAGGGTCACTTATAATAGTTACGACTTCTTTTTTTTGTTCAAGTTCCTTTTCTTCTTTAATCAGTAATTCTTCTTTTGTTTTGATAATTTCTGTTTTATCAGCAAGTTCTTTTTCTTTTGTGATGATTTCTTTTCTTTCCTGATCGACAGTTTTAATTATAGTTTCAATAATTTTTTTCTCTTCCTTGACTTCTTTTTCCTGAACTTTAACAAGATCTTTTCTTTCTTTTATACTTTTATCATCAGTTTTTTTTGCTTCATCAATTGTTTTCTTTTCTGATAATTCAAAAACAATCGGTTTTTTTATTTTTCCGCTTTTTAATGGTATGATGATTTTACTTTTACCGGCCCATTCATAATATTTTTTTGATAAACCTGCATTTTCGGATGTTATATTCTGCATAACTATATCTTTATATTTGGTATTGAAAAAAACAGTGTCTTTTCTATAGACCGCATTGTATATCGTAATAAAAAATGCAAGCGTTTTTGCATCTTTGCTTGTGTATCCGTATTGAGCCGCAAGATATGAAGCAATAATTGTTCTTACATTTCGTATATGTTCAACTTTTGCATCAGCATCTATTGAAATAATATCAGCATTATATTTTCCGTTATCAATTTCATCGGAACAATGAATTACTGAGTATTTATTATGATATATTCCGGTATTTGTTTTTGATTTTTTTAAATTGTTGGATAAAATTCGTCCTATCCCCATAATTTCTAAAAAACTTTCAGTATATCTATAGGTGCCTGTATAGTTTTCAAATTCAATAATTTGCGTCTCAATCATCAATTCATCGTCAGCAACTTGAGAAAAAGCAAAAATTGGTAATAACATAACAATAATTTTGAATAGTTTATTCATTTGATATCCTTTTTTAATGTATTCTATACAATATACTATACTTTCAAGAAAAAAGAAGAAAAAAAATAATAAAAACAATATTTTTTAATATACAATGTATTTTTATGATTTATGTATTATAATTATAGATTAGACTATTGCGAAAATCAGGAGAGACCGATAGAAAAGTGTTTTTTTGCAATAAGTGATAGATTTATTTATATTCAAGGGGAATACTATGAAACAAATTGTGTCAATTTTATTTATTTTTCTTTTCATTGTATCAGGTTGTGAACCAACAGATTCCGGTTCGTCTAACACTACTGATACCGCAGATTCCGGTTATACATTAAGCAGTGACGGGAAAATAGCAACGGTATCTACTTCTGCCGGATTAAAAGAGATGCTTGCAAAAGATGGAGTTACTGAAATAACTCTTAAATCGGGAAATTATACTGAAGAATATGAAATAAATGATGCTAAAGAAGTAATAGGTTCATCAGAAACCAGTATCAATAAGATTTCTGTTAATAGTACAGGGGCAAAAATCAGTTCACCAAAAATAACATCGTTATTAGCCGGTAAAGGTATAGGGGATGGTGATTTAACATTAGAAAATGTAACCATTGAGGGGGATGCCGTTTTTCAGGGGGGCGGGTCGAATAGTATTAAAGTAAAAGGAAATTCCAAATTTGAAGGTAATGTTACCCTTGATAAAGAAGGTTTAAGTTTTAAACTTGAGTCTACAATACAAATAAAGAAATCCATTGTCGTTTCAAAACCGGCTAATTTATTACCTATTGATGAAAACTCCACTCCACCAAATATAGCTGCATCTATTGCAATTAATTATGACAGTACACAATTTACAAAGGTTACTCTGATGAATATAGGAACATCATCAAAACTCATTGTTGGTGAAGGTGTTACCGGTATGTCTCTCGGGACACAAGCTAAAGTAGCTACATTATATACACTTGCATCAGGGGTAGCGATAGATGCTGCTGTTGGTGCTGCTATTACACAAGCTAATGATACAGGTTCTATTGTTGGAGCCGGTGCAGATGCAATAGCACAAACGGTTACGAAAGTTGAAATGGTTCTGACTACGGAACTTACTGCAATCATTGCCCTTATGAAGTTAAATGCAGGACTCATAACCGGTGCAAATCCTGATAATATTACAGGAAATTTTACATTGGTATCAACAGTTACGGTTGATTCGTCTATACCGGCCTTAGATATAAAATGGACAAGTTCAAATCCGGAAATTATCGCTTTAAACGGTACACAGGCTACGGTAACACGACCTGCAGTTAATACAACAGTAACATTAACCGCTGAAATAACTGTTGGTGCAATTACAGTGTCAAAAGGGATTACGGTAATTGTATCAGGAGCATCTGTTGTTACTTATACAGTAACATTTAACTCAAATGAAGGCTCTACGGTTAATGCACAAATTGTTGTTTCCGGCGGTCTGGTTACAAAACCCGGTAATCCTGCTAAGGCTGGGTTTACATTTAACGGGTGGTATAAAGAAAGCACATATGTGACATCATGGGATTTTACAAAGGATACAGTGACATCAAATATAACCCTTTATGCAGGGTGGACTGATAATGCAGTAACACCTGTTACCTATACAGTGACATTTAAAGCTAATGATGGCTCTACAGATACTGTACAGGTTGTTAATGACGGCGAACTTGCAACAGAACCGACAGCACCTGTTAAAGCCGGGTATACATTTGGTGGCTGGTATAAAGAAACAGGTTTAACAACAGCGTGGGTTTTCTCAACTGAAAAAGTAACTGCAAATGTCGAATTGTATGCGAAATGGACTATTAACAATTACACAGTAACATTCAATTCAAACGGTGGCTCTACGGTTACATCAATGAATGCAGACTATAATACAAAAGTTTCCGCACCACCGGCAACACCGACACAAAGCGGTTACACATTCGCCGGCTGGTTTAAAGAAACAGATTTAACTACCAAATGGGATTTTTTAGTAGATACAGTGACTTCAAATATAACCCTTTATGCAGGGTGGACAGCAGATGGAGTTACAGGTACTATTACTGCCACGATTGTCATCGGGGCTGCTGATCCGGTGACATTACCGGGTGATATCAGTTTATCAACATTTGAAACATTTAATGTAGCTGTTTCTGAAACAACTTATACTGCGTATGAATGGTATATAGATGGAAAAAAACTACTCGATATTAATAGTGCACCCGTAACAGGACATACTATTTTTGTATCTCTTCAGCCATTGGGTTTAGAGCCGGGTATACATGAGTTGACCTGTGTGGTAACAAATTCAACTGAAGTAAAATCATCAGGAAGCGTTCGATTTAGTATAACAAACTAAGGGGGGATGACATGAAGTATACATACACCGTCCTTATAACAGGATTTCTTCTTTTCATTGCCGGTTGCAGTGGTTCATATAATCAAGCTATATCGCCTCAGACTGAAAGTGTTACACTAACAGTAAGAACTGAAGATACATCCGGTTTATTAAAAACCATACTTCCTCTGGCACCGGTTTCGATGACTTATACACTAACCGGTACGCCTTCGGGAGGAAATAACATAGTGCTTGGCACATTTACTACTCTTCCTGCAACTGTGCAGATAGCCCCCGGAACATGGGATCTAAATCTTGAAGCAAAAGATACTGTAACCGGTAAAATCGCATTTACTGATTCTAAAACTGCTCAGACGATTACGGTAAGCACAGGAATTGCATTTTCTCTGAAACCTGCCACTACAGGAATCGGTGATATGAAAATTACTCTTTCATGGGATGTCAGTAATACAGTAACACAGGCACTGGTAACGATCAATGATGTTAGTGCTGATTCGCAGCCGGTTATATCGGGGAATACAGTAACATACCAAAAGACAGGTCTCGTAAACGGCGGGTATCTTGTTTCATTCAGGCTTTTTAATGCTTCCGGTTCATTTCTTACATCGTTTACGGAACTCGTGCGTGTCGTACCGAATCTTGTGACAGAAAAAACTATTGCACTTACTGCATTAACCGATTTTAATAAGGCACCTCAAAATGTACCTGTTGGTTTAAACGTTTCGCTATCTCAATCTATGGATTCGAACTATGGGTCTGTGTATATAAGCTGGACAGATACGAATACAAATGAAACCGGACATTCTATAGATGTTTATTCTGATGGAGTATATGTAGAAACTGTTACTGTTCAGGCAGGACAGAACTATTGGTACTATAGTGCTTTACGAAATACTGTATTTACCTGCACAGTGAGTGCCGGTAACAGCCTCGGACAAACTGCCTATACAGCTGTGTCTTCGGCGATTACCATACCATTATTACACTTGATAAATTTTCTGGCTCCCGATGCTACCGGTGGTTCAATGTCAACTCAGTATGCGGAAGAGGGACAGTCAGTATTTCTATACTATAACTCATTTACGAGAACAGGGTACACTTTTTCCGGTTGGACTACAGTACCACAGGGAACTGTAGTTGAATACACAGATCAGCAGCAGATTACTATGGGTACTACTGATATGACCTTTAATGCTGTTTGGGAACCGCAGACGTATACTATAACATACAATGACGACGGGGCAACAACACAAGTAAATCCCGCGACGCAAACTATAACCTTTCCTGCTACTATAGGAACATTTCCCGAAGTACCTGTAAAGACCGGATTTGAATTTGGTGGCTGGTGGACAGGTTCCGGTGGAACGGGTAGTGAGCACTTTATTGACACTCCGGTGTATTCGGATATGATACTGTATGCAAAATGGATTTCGGTTGTGTATGTTTCGGAAAGCGGTAATGATACTAACAACGGAACTTCGGCTTCTCCTTATGCAACAGTTGAAAAGGCTTTTACTATGGTCGAAATCGGTGGAGAAGTTCGAATTGCCGGTGGTACCTATACAGTTGGTGCGGAACTTGTTCTTAAGAACGGTGTTACTGTACGCGGAGGATATGATAGTTTATGGAATTATATTCCGGCTGATTATTTAACTATACTTACCCGGAATGCTGCAGGTTCGTTGACGGGGATATCGGGCAGCAATCTGTATAGTACGATTACGATTGATTCTATCATACTTAATATTACCAGTTCGAGCGGTGATGCGGTTTATGGTGTTAATCTAACGAACTGCTCACCGGTAAATATAAAGAATTGTAAAATAACTGTATCAACAAACAATAGCAATGCGTATGGTATTTCTGCAAGTAATAGTTTCAGCGGTGTTATAGAAAATAATACAATAACAGTTGCTTCAAGTCCACGGTATGCATATGGTATTTACTTTACCAACGGATCCAGTATGTATGTACGGATACATAATAATATTATCATAGTTCCCAATGCCGGCAATTATGACAGCATAGGCGTTGCATGGTCAGGTGGAACAGGCTATACGCTGTATGTACGAAATAACCTGATTCGTTTCGGTACTGATAGCGCACCAAAAGGGTTTGCTGCAGGTATGGCATTTTACTCATCAGGAAATCCTACCGTTAATTTGTATTTTGATAATAATATAGCCTATTCCTCAAGTGCGACATCATCGGCACGATATGTTACAGGTAAAGGAGAAGGAGATTATCCTGCATTTGTCACAATTCAAAGTATGAAAAATAATATTATGTTTAATGTTGATGGCTACACGTATGATAAGCAGACACCGGGAAATACGTATACTGCAATTAATAACCTTGAAACAGGTATAACTCCAGCGGGAACTGCATCGGGGAATCAGATTTACAACCTTCTTTCTGAGTCGCAGTTTGTTAATGAATCTCTTGGTGATTTTCATTGGACTGCAACCCCTAATGTAACTTACATTGAAATGGGGCTTGACGGTTCTGACACCGGGCTCTACTGGGGTTTTGACTATGATATGGAAGGAAATCCGAGAACCGGTGATAGTATATCAGGGTGGTCTGTCGGTCCGTATGAGTCAGATTTTATGCCGTAACTAAGCTGATTTGCTATTTGCAATCACAGGTAAATACGGGTGTACGTTTTGAAGAAGGAGCTATTATGAAATTATTTAATGTATTATGTATAGTAGCAGGAGTTCTTTTTTTCTCCTGTACGCAGGTAGAAGATATCGGGAAAACCACTGTCAGACCTGAGTCAGTTACAATAGAACTTTCTGCATCAGTCTATAATGAGCTGTTACAACCGCAGCAAACAGTCATGCCGGGTACACCTGTTATAGCAGGTTACGAACTGCTTGGTTCTATCTCGGGAGAACAAATATCGCTTGGTTTGTTTACTACATTAACAGGTGCTACTGTGACATTGACTGCCGGTACATGGAATTTTACCCTTCGGGCAAAAGACGGTGCGGGAGCTGTTGTGCTTGAAGGAGTTCTATCTTCAATCGCAGTCAGCACATCTGATAAAACACTTTCATTTGTTTTAAAACCGCTTGTTTCGGGGGTCGGGTCAGTTAATGTTGAACTTGTTCTTCCTGCAGGTCATACTATTACCTCAGTTGATACCGTTTTTAATGAAGCTGTTGTAACACCGGCAGTTGCTGTATCCGCTGGAAAAATAACTTTTTCAAAAACAGGTATTGCGACCGGTTCATATCTTCTTGTTTTCAAACTTAAAGAAGCTACCGGTGCTGTATCAGCAACGGTTACTGAAATCATACGTATTTATCCAAACCTCACAAGTATTAAAAGCATGACACTTACAACTGCAGATTTTAATGCACCTCCGGGTGCTGCACCATCGTTACTCACGGTTACCGGCGGATCGGGAATTGATCCTGTTACTGTTCCGGCTGATTTTACCTGGGTGGATAACTCAAACAATGAAACAGGTTTTGAACTGTACTGGTCTCATAATACAGGCAGTGGAACGATAACAATACCAGCTGCAACAACAAGCTATACAATGCAGGCTGTTCGCGGTAAAACCTATACACTTAAAATTCGTGCGCTTAATTCGTTCGGGTCTTCCGGGTATTCCAATGAATTATCAGGTATCGGTGTGCCGTGGCTTATAACCTATAATTCCATGGGGGGGACTGCTGTTGCTGCGATGGATAGGCAAAATGGTCAGACCCTTACCGCACCCGATCCGGCACCGACTAAAGGTGATGATGTATTTCTCGGGTGGTACAGGGAAGAAAGTGGTACTACTGCCTGGATTTTCGGGGAAGAACCGGTTACCTCTTCAATGACCTTATATGCAAAGTGGGGTAGACTGATAGCAGGTTTTAATTTTGATACTTTAGATGATACAAAACCATCCGAAGGGGATCAGGCTATATCATTAGTAATGACCGATATTACCTATTCCGAAGGAAGTCCCGGTACAACTAAATCATTGGCATTTAATGGAATTACTTCAAAAATCCAAATAACAGGAGCAGATGGTTACACTGACAATGCCGCACCGTGGACTGTTGCAGCTTGGGTTAAGCCACAAATGGGATCCGGTTCATATACACTTACTGCAGGTAGTGTAGACTGGCATGGCATTAGAGTCTGGCGTGATGCAGGTAACATTCAACGACCGGGGGTTACTTGTAGTAATGGCGATATTACATCATTAACAGCTTCAATATCACCTGATATATGGACACATCTTGTGATGGCTAATGATGGAATAACTGTTAAGGTTTATCTAAATGGTCAATATCACTCGGATATGCCTTCAGGGGCAGAAGCTTTGGGTTTACCGATTTCATGGATTGGTGCAAGCTATGGTGGTACTTCTGATTTTTTTAAAGGTTTAATGGATCAGCTCTATTTTTATGACATAGCATTAGATCAAAGTGGTGTTACTAATCTTTATAATAAGGTTTTTTCCGGTGGTAGCGGAACCCAGATTGACCCTTTTATTGTTTCAACCGGTAAACAGTTAGATGCAGTACGATATTTTAGAGGTAAGTATTTTAGTCAGAGTGCCAATATCGATTTGACAGGAATCGGTGTGTATGATCAAACCAATGGTGTTTACTTGTGGTCTTCGATTGGTAAAACCGGTTCTGAATTTACCGGAGGTTATAATGGTAATAATTACTCTATAACAAATCTTTTAAATTCATATATTACTTCAGTTGATGTTGTTGGCGGTTTATTTGGTGTAATATCCGGTGCTGATTTACAAAATATTAATGTTACGGGTGAGTTATCTATTGCTGAAAGTGTTATTGCAACCGGAATGCTTGCGGGTATTGTCGAAGGCGATTCTATGATTAGTAATTGTCAGGCACATGGAACTATAAATAGTGGCATTGAAGATATTAATGTGATTATCGGGGGACTTGTCGGGAAAACTAATCATGCTACAATTTCCGACTCGCGATCAACGGTTGATATTGGTGGAAATGCCGGAATAGGTGGCGGGATTACCGGACATATGATATCAGGCTTGATTGAAAGATCTTTTTCAATCGGGACTGTTAATGTAATTGGAAATGCAGGTGGCCTTGTTGGTAAGATTGAACCAATGGTTGATACCGATAGTGTAATTATAACAAGAAGTTATTCAAAGGCATCAGCTAAAACGGGAGGGGTACAAGATTCAGCGAGTGGCGGGTTAGTCGGAAGAATTTATACAGAAGCAAGTGCAGCTATTAATATTAATAACAGCTATGCAAATGGAATAGTTGAATCTGGTTTTTACCCCGGTGGTCTTGTTGGAAGTGTTGGTTATGCTACCGGGACTCCAACGATAACAATTCAGAATTGTTATGCTGCAGGCCCGATAGGAGGCGTGGGTGTGCCCGGCGGTTTGATTTCAGTAGCAAGTGGAACTGAAACTACTCCTAATTGTTTTTATGACTCAGAAACTACAGGTGTAATTAGTGGAAATACTACAGCCGAGATGATAACCCAGTCAACATTTTTAACATGGACATTTGGTGCGGGTAATTGGACGATAATTGAAGGTAGCTCATATCCATATTTTGACTGGCAGGGGACGGTAAATATCCCGAAACCAAACTATCCTTTCTGGGGTGATACATGGAGTGCGTCTGTGACCGGTGGAGATGTTAATTATACAGCAGAACAATCGGTGACCCCATCAACGAAAGAGTTGTATTTACAATATAATAATAATGGTCTTGATCCAGGTGCAGGTGTACCTGTACAGACATGGACTTATACCGCAACGGCGAGTAAAGACGGAACACTCAGATTCACTTGGGAATATAGCGGTTCTCATGCGTCTGTGGATGCAAATGCAACGCTTAAATATTTTGTGAATGGTGTATATACTGATTTAGTACCACAAACCGTAACGAATGGAGAATTTAATTTTTTATCAACTGGAACGGTTATCATAAATGTTGAGATCAATGATTCGTATGGTTTTCAGGTTATTGGTTCGAATGGTGATACTAATAGTACTCTTTCTGGAACTGTGAATATTATTTCTGAATGATCTGATGATGAGCCAGGTCGAAGAGTAATTGTATAGGTGGCATTTTTTAATGTCACCTATTTCAATTAATAGTTTTACATTGTGATTGAGCCATGGATACGGAAGACATGTGCGGATGACACTGATTTTTGAGGATTAGCACGGATTTGGAGGATGTTAATTTGTCTCAAATCGTTCACAAATAAACTTTTTTGTTGACATGGATTATAAAAAATACTATCAATGATTAAATCATATTTTATTGTTCTCAAAAAACACAAAGAAAAAGTAAAAAAATATTTTAGGAAGCTTCATTTTATGAATAATTTATTTTTTTATTTAATTCTTAACATTACAATAACATCATTGGCTTCACTAATATTTATTTTTTTTATGATAAAGACTTTATTAATTAAAGAAAAAGAAGCGCCTCATTGGGTTTTTCTTGCTATTTGTTTTTTCTCATTATTCAGAATAACGAATTTTTATTTAATCATAATACCTGTTTTAAAAGAAAACGAATCTATTGGAATCTTGTTGTATCGCATACAAACAGCTACCTTCTTTTTTTTACCTTCGTTAATAGCACATATGTTTTATTCGTTGCTATATAAAAATGATAAGAAAAAACTATTAATTATTTTATTTTTGTATGTAATTTCATTGTGTTTTTACATTTCTGCATTGATTGGGTTTTATCCGACTGCAAGAGAACTTAAAATAGTTAACAATACAATTTATTTTATAAATAACACAACATCGTATATTTATAAATCAGTTATTATATTTTTTGTTTTTTCATATATTTTCTCTATCTATCTTATATTTAATTTTTCAAGAATCAAAATGACAGCGAAAGACAGGAAAATTATAAATATTATACAATGGGTTTATATTATAACATTTGGATATGGGTATATTATTCAGTTTTTTATTTCTTTAATGAGCCCGGCTTTTTTTTCATTAGCACCATATCTTCTTATCTTTTTATCAATTGTAATATATACTATATCTAAATATTATAACTTTTTAAAAATCTATAATACTCAACAATTTTTTAATTTAGTTAATGAGAATTTTACAGTTACTTTTATAATAACTGATGAAAAAGGAATGATAATTAAATCAAATTTAAATACTATTGATAATATAAATTATTACGGTAAAAGTATATATTCAATTTTCAATAATTCAGAGGTTGTTATTAAAACAATTTTAGAAGATGGAAAAATTGTAAAAAATCTGAATTTAATATCATTTAATCATGTAAATCAGATCGAGATATCATTTACGGTTGATATAAATCCTATAAGAGATAAATTTCAGGATATACTTGGACTTTTTTTAGTTCTAACAGATTGTAGAATTTCATTAAGTTCTTTTTCAAAAAGAGAGCAGGATATTATTAATTATTTAACACAAGGGCTTTCATATAAAGAGATTGCGTATGAATTAAATATTTCTTATAATACTGTTAATTCCCATGTAAAAAACATATATAAAAAAGCAAATGTTAATGATAGAAATGAATTGTTGGATTCAATAAACCACATAAAATGAAAGATTTCCGGAGAAATATGCGAGTAGCATTATTTAATCATCCATTTAATGATTTTTATAAATCACCGTCACGAATGAGTAGCGGGATACTTTCATATCTTGCACATATGATCGGAAATTATGAGTCTATCTGTTTTGATGTTGTAAAACATATTGTTACCCCTATTGATTTGCCTGATGAGTTATCATATATTGCACCGCACATATGTGATGATATAACTGATTATTCTTTTTTCAGGTCGTATTTCCGGTTTGGAGCGGTGCATAATTTTAATCATAAAGATTTTAAGGTTTTTTCTCCGGATGTGATTCTTATTACAACATTTGCGTTTTGTTACGCAGATGGCTTAAAAGATCAGATTGAATATCTGAGAAAGTTGTCGGGTGCAGTTATTATTATTGGCGGTTCAGGCGTTTCGTCTAATCCACAGTGGTATATTGAAAATGTGAGATCTGATTTTTGTGTTGTCGGGCCGGCGGAGATTGTCTTGCCGGAATTGATTGAGAGGATTAATCGTGGGGTTGGTACTGAGGATTTGGTGAATGTTTTTAGTAGCGCACATATGTGCAAGGTTGATTTAAATAAAAATTATAATTTTAAACCATACTATTCATTCAACAAAAGAAATAAAACTCTCCAACTTCAATTAACAAGAGGTTGTCCCAAAAAATGTCAGTATTGTTCTATCGGTTTAACTGCCGGTAATAAATTCAGAAAATCAAATCCTGATGACATTGAGAATGTTTTTAAACTGTTTCCAACAATAAAACGGGTAGATTTTGAAGATGATAATCTTAGTTGTGATTCAAAGTATTTTTTTAATGTTTTGGATATTGTAAGGAAATATTGCCCCGATGCACTTATTAGTTTTGAAAATGGTATTGATTTCACAACTTTAACTGATGATGTGCTTGAAAGGCTACAAAATTATACTATTTTGCAGTATAATATTTCCTTTACATCTGCTGAAAATAGTATTTTGGATACTCATCATCGCGGGTATACAGTTGACCAGTTTGAAGTGTCTATAAGAAAAATTATTAAAACTGGCAAGCCGGTTATTGTCTATTTCATTGCCGGTCTTCCAGGTGATACAGCGGGCAATATTTTTAATACTATTAAATATCTTTTTTCATTGGATGTTATTATTGGGATATCACCATTTTACGCAGTACCCGGCACAAAGGTCATTGAAAATATAAAGGAGAGTAATAAACCATTTATGACTTCAGCTATGTCTTTTAATGGATATGGCGTTATCAGTGAATTAGAGAAGATTACTTTTTTTATGCTGACACGATTTATTAATGCCATGAAGAAATCTAATAAAAATGAGTTTACTGTGCTTGGATTAAAGAAATCAATCGAAGAGAAAAAAATTATTGGTATTTTGAATGATGGTTCGACTTTTGAATATCAACTTGATAGTGGTTTAGTTAAACAATTTTTTGATGAAATTATTGGTGGTGTTTTGTATGAATAGTCTTGTTAGTGTTATTATTCCTGTATATAACAGAAGTGTTGAGTTAGTACGTGCTGTCAGGAGTGTCGTTTCACAATCATATACGAATTTAGAGATTTTAATCATTGACGATGGTTCTGATAAACCTGTACGGGATATTGTTAGTTGTTTTGATGATTCGCGCATTATTATCCTGGAGAATAAAAAAAATATGGGGGTTAGTTTCTCTCGCAATGTTGGTATTAATTATTCAAAGGGGGATTATATTGCATTATTGGATAGTGATGATGAGTGGTTTTCTGATAAGATTGCGCGGCAGCTAGATTATTTTATTTCTCATCCGGTTCGAATTGTGCATACCGAAGAAATCTGGGTCAGAAATGGCGTTCGAGTTAATCAAGGGAAGCGGCATAAAAAAGAGGCTGGTGATATTTTTATCAGATCGTTGGATTTATGTCTTATTTCTCCCTCTTCGGTTATAATGCATCGGTCAATTTTTGATGAATTCGGGTTTTTTCGTGAAGATTTGCCGGTTTGTGAGGATTATGATCTGTGGCTCCGTATTACAGCACAGGAAAAGGTTGGTTTTATTGAAGAGCCTTTGATTTATAAATATGGCGGGCATGATGATCAGTTGAGCCGGAAATTTCATTCAATGGATAAATATAGGGTTTTATCAATGATTGGTGTTTTGAAATCTTCTATTTTAAATGATGAGAAGAGGTCTGCACTTATTGCTACAATTCAGGGGAAATGTTCAATTTTAATAAATGGTGCTACAAAACGGGAAAAATTTGATGAGGTTGATTTTTATTTAGATTTATTGAATGAAGTTAATGGTTTTTCCGGTATTTGATAAGGTTTTTTTGAAAAATATTGAAATCTTATGGGGAGATAACAATTTTTTTGTATTTAATGGTATAGAGGTTGTTATGATTAAACTACATAGATTTCATATGAAGATTGATAAAGAATTGTTGAAGGAAATAGATAAAAGAGCAATGATGATGTGCACTTCGAGATCGAAGTACATTAATCATGTTTTAAGTGCAATGAAAGAGTTAACAAGTGAATTTGATCTTAATCCTGGAATTGGTGTTAAGACTGGGGATAGTTGTGACTTCGAGTATGACATTTATGTTGAACTGAGGTTGGAGTTGTATAATAAACTTAGATATTTTCAATTTAGATTTGGTACTTTTAGTATTGCAACAGTTCTTAGAAGGATTTTGAGGTTTTATTTAATGAGGTATAAGAGATCTGTTGGGAAAATTATTAAGATGGTTAGGGAGTTTAATAGGTTTATTGTTGGTACTTATTTTGATAATGGATCCCATATGTGCTATGGAAAACAAAGAACAGTTCGCAAAATCTATATTTGTCAAAATTACACCCTAAAAGTTATAGCCGGATTTCCATAGAAGTATAAATATAATAAATATGAAAGAAGTCCCGCAGAATACAATCCACGGGACATAAAAAACTATTTTCTAAAAAGTGGATCTACACCAATAGTACCATAAAGCCCTTGTAAATAATCGTCTGATTTAATTTTAGTTAATTCAGTTTCAACATTTTTTAATTTTTCATCAATTTTCTTATCTTTAATAATCGGAGCATTAATGGGGTTTGCAATAAATTGTTGAATATACAATATATGTTTCTCAAATAAAGCGATTTCATTTTCTTGCTTTTGAATTAAACGTTTTTTATACCAATCACTACTAATTACAGACTCTCTTGTAAATAAATTTCTAATCTCTTTATCTTCAATCACTTTCCCATTGTAATGACCGTATGCCATAATATGAAGTAATGCTTTTAACGGTGGTATCGCAGATTCAACACTACCGTCAGAGAAATACTCTAACGCAATCTTTTTTTGAGCTTCTACAATATTGTTTATTCCATCAGCAAAAGACTCCATATCCTGAAGCTCGGGTTTTAATATTTTTTCTGAGAAAACTGCTTGAGGTTCATCAAAAACTCTTCCCATATAGCGGTACAAAAATTGTTCAGTGATTCTATATCCAAGTCGTGAGCCTAAAATCTTTTGACCATTATAGTCAAAATCATTTACCTTTTCTAAACAACCTTCTTTAATAAGCTGGTATGGATCTCTTTCATTCGATGTCAATTTACACCATATTTCAGGAACTAACATACTAACATCATGATCAACCTGAAAATCAGGACCAATATGGCCGGCTGCAGATGAATATCCGTGATATCCTGTTAGAATGAATGATAGAAGAGCATTATTAAGATCTGTTGTTGCAACAAGCATGTTAAAAGGACCTTTTGTTAATGCACCTTCTGAACCGGCACCGGTAGTTGAAGGAGATTTACCTGTTAAACTTGCAACGAAATCCATAAATAACTCGGGTAATTCCTGGTAATGAATCGGATTAAAAACACATAGAGGTCTAAATCCGTTCTTTTTATCAGGCGGGTTGTTTCTTCTACCTGATAATACTGAGTTAACAGGATAAACAACCGGTTTTCCTAAAGGAATTTTTCTATATAATCGAGTACTGATATCAGCTAGCAAAGTATTAATTGGTTCAACAAAATCAGGTCTAACCTGTAAATATCGAACATTTTTGGTTGGTTCTCCATTAACAAGTCTTGGATTAGATGGCACAATAAAGAACTCATCATTTTTACCGTTTTTGTTGATATCCTTTATCATTTCTTTAACCGGAACAGTAAATTGATCAAAACTAACTGCATCTTCAATAAGATCCTTTGCAAAAGCTGTCTTGTATGGTTCAAAGTTTGAAACGAAAATATTTGTAGAAGATAGATCTGCTTCTGCTTGTTTATCAAAACCTCGAACAACACAATCATCAGGCCGTTGAAACAATCGATGTTCACAGTTTTTTAGAATTTTTACACTTTCGTTTTTCATATCTTTATGAATATATTCAAGCTGGTTTGCCGGAACAGTAATTGAAACTGAAATATCATCTTCAAGTTGAACCTTAGCAGCGCTCTTAAAATCCATTCTTAATTTATAAATGCACCAGGCACCTTTTTGATCAAACCCGATTCGTAAATAACTCGGTCTAACAGCTCTACCATCAAAATTAAGTTCATGCCCCGGTTTCCCGTTAACAATATCAACAGTAAAATGTGATCTCCAGTCATTACCCCATTCTGCAACATAAAATCGTTTAACAAGGAAAACAAGTGATTTGATATAGTTTGGAATAGATTCAAGCCATTTATTAAAATCGTTTGTATAATGTGAAGACGGTGTTAATAATTTAATAACAGAACCGAGCGATCTTTTTGGACTTAATATTGTTCTTGATGGCTCTGTTCTAACCGGTTGAGTAATCCATCGATCACTATAGTCTTTATTAATCATCGCTTCAACGGTATCAAGATCCTTTTGTAAATTATTAATATACAATCTTCCATAAATAATTGAATTATCAAGAGATTTTGAAATTTCTGATTTCCCGCCACCGGAAACAGTACATGGTTTATGGCAAAAAGTACCATCCGGGTTCGTTCCAATAAGTTTCCAGGCAGGTGCATTGGGATGTTTTTCCATATGAACCCGGTACCCGTTTGGAAGAATATAATGCTTGCCCGGTAATAACCTCAGGGACTGTGACTTTCCATTTGCAGACCAGGTAACAATTGTATTGTTTAAATCAAATCGAGCGTCTTCCGGAATATACATGATATTTGAATTAGTCTTATCTATACCGTAATTCATAGATTCATTAATATCCATAATAAAGCCATAATTTTTTTTAACAAAATCGAATTTTGCATCTTTTAAGTCTTCATTGAAAATATATTGTTTTCCCTCGTATATTTCACCAAGATTATATCGCGGGAATGCAAGAGTACCACCTGCATGTTCTTCTTCAACAAGACCGTAAATATTAGCAGAATAACTTAATTGTGTTTTTATTTCTTTTTTCCAATATCCAAAATAATTGTCAGCGATAATTGTGATAACTATACCCCGTTCATCTCTGCAACTGATTTTAAAAGGTTGACCATCATTATATAGTTCATTAGCATCTTTCCAGCACATACCGTCTTTTTTTTGTCTTTCAGTAGCCTTATCAAAAGGGGGTAACCCGATGTTTTTCTTTGTTAAACTAACAAGATGAGGAGCAAGGATCATACATCCGGTTGTACCTGACCATCTTTCATAATCGAGTGCCGAATCATTCTCAACAAGGAAAGGATCCCCCTCATTACCAAATATTGACTCTCCGAAATCTATAGAGCTTATACAACTACCCGGAACAAAACCTCGTATTTCCATTCTTTTTTCCGGTATAAAACCTTCAACTTCAGGACATAGAACAGGTTTATATAGAACAGAACATAAAGTTTTTGCTTTTTCACTCTGAGTACTTGTGAACGGAAGTTCAAGCATCCCTTCAGGAGGATTCATAGCATTGTAAAATAAATGCGCAAACGTTTCTTTGGGAACTTCTTTCTTATCAAATGGAACCGGTAACCCGCCTGCACATATGTGAAAAACACCTTTAGTTGTTCTTCTGTCATTCTTCGGGTTATGCAAAATCCCCTGTTTTATTCTGTAACTTGAAATCCATTCATTATAAAATTCATTTCTATCCGGTGGAAGGCTTAATTCTCTGGCTAAACCATACTGATCAAGAACTAAGGTGTTTTGTGCCAATTGTAATTTTTTCCCAATATCAGTATCTTTAAAATAATCATCAATGAAATCCTGAATTCTTTTATCTGCCGGGCATAAACTGCCGGAAAGAAGTCTTGTTTTTTCTTTGTAATCTTCAATTATATCTTCAAAAAGATCAATAAAATAACCGTTATCACCATTTGTTGAATTGCTTTTGCTACCAGGAGAGCTATCATTAGATGATATAAAGCCCGGTTGACCAAGCATCGCAAGTTTGAAGTTGATATATTTTATTACATCTTCCCGTTTTCGTAATGGCGTTAAATCTCCAAAATCCATGCCTATTTTCTTTTTTAAACTCATGATTGCCTCCATTTTTTTATTGTGCATAATGTGGTATTCGAAGTTGCTTCAAAATATTCTAAATAAAATATTTAATTAAAGATATATATGATTATTACTAATTTTAAAAGTATTATTTGAAAATATTAAGATTTAGATTTATAATATTAAAAATAAAACTGAAATAGTTCTTTTAAATCATGTATTGTAATTCTTTTTATTAAAAAAAAATAAGTTAGTGAGTTTTTATGCCAAAAATATTAATTATGTATCCAAACAAAATGTTTCTTGAATTTTCAAAAAATTACCTGAGTAGATTTGCGTACGAAGTAGTAACGGGAATTGATGGCGCATCATTATATAATACTGCGGCTAAAACAAATCCTGATTTAATATTGATAGGTAGAAATTTACCAGGGTTAGAATTAGCAAGTTTTTTATTTAAAAAAAAAGTTTCAAACACATTAAAAAACATACCGGTTTATCTTGTCGGAAATTTCTCTACAAAAGAAATACTTCAATTAAAAGAGTATAATATAGACGCTTATATTTCATCACCGATAAACCCTTCGGCTTTGGTAGAAAGAATAAACACAACCTTTAAAATTTCAAATTATTCAACAAGCAAATCAACCCCGATGCTTACTGATATACATGTAAAAGGTAAAATCTTTGTTTTGCAAATTGAAGCAAATCTTGAACCGGATAAAATCGATATTCTTAATTTCAAAATACGCTCATATTGTGCCGAAAAGAAAATCAAAGATCCCCGGTTTCTTTTTATCATACCATCAATGTATCCTGAAACGATCAATTGTGAAAACCTCGAAATACTTTTTCATTCAAGACAATACCCGGAGTTATCAGTAACTAACAGACAAATAAAAATTTTATCAAAAAACGCACACTTTCTTGAAACATTAAAAAAACATGAACAATTCAGCAGTTTTGAAATTATTCCTGATTATATATATGGTTTAGAGCGGTTGAATGTGGATTTTGATAATATGCAAACGATTCCGGTTAATTATCTGACAGCAGGAGCTAAATATATATTAGATTTATATGATAACGATGGGGGGCTGCGTGTCCCGGCTCGCACAATAATTACTGATAAAATGATTGAATATTTTAAATCTGTTGAATTACGACATTTAATTTATTATTCAAATAAAGATATTACCGAGCTTATGCAAAATACAGACGAAGATTTTGCCGTTAAAGATGAAATAACCATTGCAGATTCATTACTTAATCAGACTGATGAAATGGAAAATCATACTGTAGTTAATGAAAATATGGATGAAAAAATGAAGTTATTTTTCAACAAAATACGAGATTATAATTGTATGGTTATTACGGAAGTAAAAGAAGATGGTGATTTTATTCGTAATTCATTAGATGATTCATTAAAAGTATCAGTTGAAAGAAGCGGAGCTGATGTATTAATGCTTTTGGATCAGAAAAAATATATTTTAGTTATTGTCGATATTAATGTGAATAATCCTTCCGCGTATGAGATACTATCTTCTATCAGATCAAAAGCGAGCAGGCGAAAAATATCAGTAATTATTAATACAAAGTCAATAGATATGATTACTGTCAATAAATTTAAGAAATTAGGAACTGATTGTATACTGGTGTATCCATATTCGAAACAAAAATTATTACATAAAGTATTTGAATTTGTTACCCAGGATAGAGAAAATTGAGTATGTACGAAGAAATATTTCAAGTTCTCAACTTTGGGGTTATAATTATTTCACAAATTGATTTTTCTATTATTGAAATAAATAATTATGCAAAAGAAATATTATTAATCGAAAATGAAAAGAAAATAACTGGTGATGAACTTTTCAAATTATTTTCCGGTGATGGAACTGATGCTGATTTTTTCAGCATTACAAGAACTGGAGGAATAGAAAATTTTTTTAAGAAAACAGATGGCTCAACTTTCTATGGGGAATTGACATTCACCGATTTACCTGATCGTGATTGTTATATGATAACAATTCGAAATGCAGAAATGGATAGAATAATTATAGATAAATTAAAACAACTTGAAACAACTATTTATAATTTATCCGGTGTAGGTGAAATTATTTTTGAATCTGCAAAAATGAAAGAAGTGTATAATCTATGTATGTTGTATCATAAAGAGAAAAAAACAAATGTATTAATTGAAGGTGAAACAGGAACCGGTAAAGAAATAATTGCCAGCTTAATCCATTTTGGAAATGGCGACGGAGGTGTTTCTCCATTTATTCCATTAAACTGTGCGGCAATACCGGAAAATTTATTCGAAAGTGAATTATTCGGTTTTGTAAAAGGTGCGTTTACCGGAGCTGACACAGACAGACCGGGTAAAATCGAGTTATCAGGTTCCGGTTCACTTTTTCTTGATGAAATTGGTGAATTACCGCTTTATATGCAACCTAAATTATTACGGGTTTTGCAGGAACGGGAGTATTACAGGGTCGGTGGTAACATTCAATTAAAAACTGATGCACGATTTATTGCTGCAACAAACCGCGATTTAGAACAAAGTATACGTGATGGGGGCTTTAGAGCTGATTTATACTACAGACTAAACACCGGTTATATAAAAGTTCCTCCATTACGGGAAAGGCCCGAGGATATTCAGAGGCTTACCCGTTTATTTATTAATAAAACAATCATTGAAAGAAATCGAAAACCGATTAGAATATCCAATAATGCAATGGATTTATTGTCATCGTATAATTGGCCGGGTAATGTGCGGGAATTAAAGCATGTTATTGAGAAAATTGTCTTAATGTCAGATAAAGATATAATTGAACCTGAAGATATTGATTTTTATGATAATAAAAAAATGTATCTGACCCCCTCAGATGTTCTATCCGGTAGCGCACAGTTACCTGCTGAAGGTCTTGATCTGGAATTGATGAATCGACTTATAGTGAAAGAGGTTCTTAATAAATTTAATGGAAATAAAGGTAAAACTGCAGAATATCTTGGTTTGTCACGCAGCGCGTTAAGAAGCAGATTATAGAGTGTTTTGGAAGTTCCCCAAAGAAACAATTTAGTATTTATTTTTATGTTTATTACATTTTTGTATTTTTTGAAAAAAATATCCTTTCATAGTCATTATATTATCATATAAAAGATTTTTTTATTGGCATAAATTTTGCTAATTAATTTTTATGAGGTAGTAGAATGTTAACTAATAATTGTCAAAATAATGGTGAATGTTATTCAATTCTATATACAATTTCAAAAATCATAATGGATTATCCTGAAGTAGATGAAATGCTTGATATGGTACTTTATACACTCATGAGACAGAGTGATATTTTACGGGTGATGATTACTATTATTAATACGGAAAGTAATGAAATATTTATTGAAAAAGCAAATGGATTCTCTGATGGGCAGGTTGCAGGAATTCGCTATACACCTGGTGAAGGTATAATCGGGAATGTTATCGCTTCCGGGAAATCAGTTGTCATTGAAGATGTATCAAAAAATATTGATTTCTTAAATCGTACAAATTCAACGTTTTCAGAAGGTCAGTTGTCATTTTTATGTGTGCCAATAAATTATCACGGTCAGGTCGTTGGTGCATTAAGTGTTTTTTATAAATTCAAAAAAGAGGATTATTTACAAGGTGAGTTTAAATCTTTATCAGTAATCGCATTTATGATATCTGAAGTGATTCAGATAATAAAACTTGAAAGAGAAAAGGAACATGAGCTTGTTCATCAGCTTCGAGAGGAAAACAGCAGATTAAAAAATCAGATAGAAGATAAAAAGAGATTTCATCCCGAAAATATTATTGGCACTTCAAAAGCTATGAATGAAGCCTTTTCGCTCATTGAAAAAGTTGCCCGGACAAATACAACCGTTTTAATTCAAGGGGAATCGGGAGTCGGTAAGGAGTTAGTCGCACAGGCAATACATCACAGCAGTTTACGATCGCATAAACCTTTTATAAAAGTAAATTGTGCCGCATTACCGCCTGATTTAATAGAAAGTGAATTATTCGGGCATGTGAAAGGTGCGTTTACCGGTGCGATTGCACATCGAACCGGTCGATTTGAAGCGGCGGATGAGGGTACTATATTTCTTGATGAGATAACAGAAATACCTCTTAATATTCAGGTTAAATTACTCCGCGTCCTTCAGGAACGTGAAATTGAAAGAGTAGGGGATGGATTAACCAAAAAAATCAATGTACGAATAATTGCAGCAACAAATCGTGATATTCCCGAGCAGATTCGTAAGAATGAATTTCGTGAAGACTTATACTATAGATTAAATGTATTTCCATTAGTAATTCCACCGTTAAGAAACAGGAAGTCAGATATTTTATCTCTTGCAGACTTTTTTGTGGAAAAATATTCAAAAATGAATAATAAAGTTGTTCGCAGAATCTCAACTCCTGCAATCGATATGTTAACTTCATATCATTGGCCGGGAAATGTAAGAGAGCTTGAAAACTGCATTGAGAGGGCTGTTGTATTAAATGGTGACGGGGTAATTCATTCATATCATCTGCCTCCAACATTGCAAACCGGCGATGCATCTAATACCTCATATAAGGGAACACTGCAACAACGGGTTGAGCAAGTTGAAAAAGAAATGATTATCGATGCATTAAAAGATTCAAAAGGTAATATGAGTGAAGCAGCAAAACAGTTGGAAATAACAGAGCGAATGATAGGTTTACGAATGGATCGATACAAAATAAATTACAAAATCTTTAGAGGACAAAAAAATGATTAATATACAAAAATCAACACAGAAGGAAACCGGTAAAACTAATCAATTTATCGAAAACGGGATATCGTATAAAAAATCAGCAATTAATGGGTATTCTTCAGGTAAATTTAATAAAGAATTAACATACAGTACTATTTTAATGTCAATTGAGAATTATCTTGTAGGATTTCTTGAAAATACAGGTATAGTTCCTTTAAGCCATACATTTACCGAGTTGACCGGTGAATTACTCACTACCGGAATAATAACGGGTGAATTTGCTTCTGAAATAAAAAAGATAGATGAACATTTCAACTTATGTTCATTAGATCCTTTTCAAATGCCTGTAATAAACGATGATTTAATTCATTGGTTATTTACAATAGCAGATAATCTCGGGAAATTACATAAGTAGCATATTCCACCAGATTTTAATTGTTTCAAGTTGCTCACCAATTTCCTGATATTGACATCTGGTGAGCATTTGATTGAGGGTATTCTCCAATTCTATTTCAGTAAATGAATACCCTGATTCTTTCAGGAAATCAAATAAATCATTTTTTTTATCGTATTCATACAGTGATATTCGAAATGACGAATCTGTTTGAATTTTTGTTATAAAATCTTTTGCATTGTTCATTTGTTTCTCCTTTTATTTGCAACTTTGACTACTGCATTTGTTGCAATTACTTGTACAAGACGGATTTTCATAGATTTCACTTGTTGTGTATTCAGTTAGAATCATGTGTTCAAGCATATAAATGTTTTCTTTTAATGAATTTGAATGGGTTCGCAGGACAGATATTTTATGTTCATGAAGGATTTTTAATGCCATCGGTTTTATTGTTGGTGTAACAATCGCATTAAGACCTTCATTTAAAAGACTTTTTATTATACTGTCTGAATTATATTTGTCTATTAAAGTATCTTTTGGATATATAGTATAATTTCCTGTTATCGTATCAAAAAACATAAGAAATAGGGCAGATAATAGATCATTTGATAATCTGCTATCTAATTCATTGTTATCGATTAATGGTAAACAAACTTTCATAGTGTCCTCCGGTGTAATTATTTTTAGCCCTGAAAATCATTATCAGTCGTCATCAATTGCTTAAGTAATGCAAGTTGTTCCTCTGAAAAAGGGATACCTTTTTGTTTGGATATTTTTTCTATAGTCATTTTCCCTGAATGTTTACCAAGTGTAAATTGCCTTTGACTGCCAAACAGGGCCGGTGTAAAAGGCTCATATGTGTCTGTTGACTTTAATAAACCATCAATATGAATACCGGATTCATGAGTGAATGAATTACTTCCAACTACCGGTTTCCATGGTTGATTTTTAATTTTAGTTATTGACGATAGTAAATTTGAAAGTGATTTTAGTTTTCTCATAGTCACTGTTGTTGTTATATCTTCAATAATATAGAGTCCTGCTATAATTTCTTCAAGTGCAGTATTTCCTGATCTTTCACCCATACCATTAATTGTTGTGTTAACATACGTTGCCCCGGCTTTTACCGCTGCAAACGCATTTGCTGTAGCCATACCGAGATCATTATGGGCATGAATTTCAATTGGTAGAGAAAATAATTCAGTTATTTGTTGTATCTTTTCATACAATGAAAACGGATCTAAAAGCCCGACTGTATCGCAATATCGAAATTTGTACACACCAAGTTTTGATATGTAGTCTATAAAATCAAACAGATATGACGTTTCTGCACGACCTGAATCTTCCCCGCCAACGGACACTGCCATATCACAATCCTTAGCATACTGTACAGCATCACGTATCATCGAAAGAATTTTCCCGTGATTACCATTAAACTTTGCCTTTATGTGTATATCAGAAACCGGTATTGAAATATGAACGGTTTTAATTCCTGCTTTTTTAGACATAGCAATATCATGGATTAAAGCCCGATTCCATGACGTTATTTGAGCATTAAAACCTGCCTTGGCTATTTTCTGAACAGCGAGAAACTCATCGCCCCCCATTGATGGAATACCTGCTTCAATTTCGTTTACTCCTATAGCATCAAGATGATAGGCAATTTTGAATTTGTCATCTATAGAAAATGCAACCCCGGCAGCCTGTTCTCCATCGCGCAATGTTGTATCATTAATCAATATTGTTTTTTGCATACCGGTCTCCTTTATGATAGATTGGTTACTAATGACAGAAAATCAGAATGAAAGTGTAGCTTTCAATTCTGAATTTTTCCGTCATATCAAAAATTCTGAAAAATAACTATAACACATATGTGTCTGCCGTTTTGTTGTTTTCTACAGCATCCAGTATTTCATCAATTGCTTTTTCACTGTCAACATTTCCATACCAGACATTATCCGGTTGGACAATTAATATGGGGCCTTTGTCGCACATTTTCAGACACCCTGTGCTTGAAAATGCTACATTTAATCCTCTATCATCAATTTCTGTTTCAAGATATTGAAGAAGATTAATAGATCCTTTTTTGTGACAAACACCTTGAGGTGCACCTGTGACACGATAACTTGCACAGACAAAAATATGTTTTTCCGGTTTTTCCATAAAATGCTCCTTTTTTTTAATCATATAAATTTAGGCATTAATTCAATCAATGCTTTTAACCGCAACCACCACCGGTTCCAGAGCATAATGTTCCGCATCCGCTGAATTTCTTTTCCATTTTGCTTACATCTTTTCCATTGAAAATTGATGAAACTATTTCATTGATCAATGAATCAGTCTGCATTACATACAGTCCCTGCTCTTTAAGAACCTGTACGGGTTTTTCACCTGCACCATTAACTAAAATAACTGCACAGTCTGATAGTAATGCCGAGAGTTGTTTCCATCGTTCATCGCCAAGCCCTCTGTCAGGAGTAGTCCGCTTTTCAATCAATTCAATTTTTCCATTGTTCAGACCGTAGATAGCGCATTGTTCAACTTCTCCAAGATGCATGTTTATCAATAATCCTTCCCGTGATGCAACGGCGATGTAAGGTCTCTCTTCTGTCAGTTCAAAAATCTTCTTTTCTTTCACCGGAACTTCGACTTTAAAATCATGAATAGTTTCATTTTCTCCCAGTAATCCTGCTGCATCTGCACGGCAACGTGTACAATGGTGCATTATTTTTAAATACTTCCCGGCTTCAAGGGTCACATTTTTCACCTGTATTTTAGTAGGTTCTTTAAAATGACCGAATTTAGTATTTTCAACCGGAAAGTGCGGTATACAGTTCATAATATCAGCACCGAGAGCTGAAAACTCTTTTGCAATTTCAGGTATGTGACGTTCATTTACACCATCAATAACAATTGAGTTTATTTTCACAATTATTCCGCGAGATTTTAACTTGAGTGCAGATTTAATCTGTTCTTCAAGTAAAATTCCGGCAGCCTCAAGACCGCTATATACTTTTTTATCATACCGTATCCAGGAATAAATATCTGATGTAACAGCCGGGTTAATTCCATTTACAGTTATAGTAACATGGGATACTCCCAATTCTGCAAGTTCATCTATATACGGTTCAAGAGCCAGGCCGTTTGTTGCAAGACAGAGTATCATTTCAGGATATTTTTCTCTTACAAGACGTAATGTTGTCATCGTTTCAACCGGGTTTGCAAAAGGGTCTCCCGGACCGGCTATACCGACAACGCTGATATTTTTTTTGATGCTCAACAAATTATCTAAGTACGCCAATGCCTCTTCAGGTGTTAGTACACTACTGGTTACACCGGGTCTTGTTTCATTTGCACAGTCAAATTTACGGTTACAAAAATTGCATTGAACATTACATCGTGGGGCAACGGGTAAGTGTACTCTACCTGATGTATGTTTTTTGTCTTCATTAAAACAGGGATGGTTTTCAATAGTTACTTTCATTGTAGTCCTCCTTACATTGCCATATATCCGACTGGTGAGTCAGATTGTTTTTTCTCAATAATCGCGTTAATTATTCTATCTAAAAGCTCCTGAGTTCCCTGATATCCTAAAACTCTCACCCGTTGACCACCAATTCTGTCATGAATTGGAAATCCGACTCTTATGAGCGGGATGTTTAAATCGCGTGCAACTTTATATCCTTTACTATGTCCGATTAGAATATCAGCTTCTTTTTCCTGTGCGATTCTGCCAATATCCTCAAAATCTATGTTTTCAATAATAGATATATTAAGCGATTTATAATCCGGTATAACTTCATTGATTACTTTCTCAAGAAGACCTGTTTTCCTTCCCGTACCGATAACAACGGGAATCATACCAAGTTCTCGAATAAATGATGCTAATCCGAGAACAAGATCATCTTCTCCATAAAGAACTGCTTTTTTACCGAAAAGATATTTATGCCCGTCAACATAACTGTCAATTAATAAACCTCTTTCCTTTCTGTATTTTTCAGGTAATTTTGTATCAGTTATACTTTCTAACAAACTGAAAAAATAATCAGTATTTGTAATACCAACAGGAAATCCGATACCATATGATTTGACACCGAATTTTGATTCGAGTATTTCACCGGCACCTCCTTTTTCACTTAATATGTTACCAAACTCAATAGTTCCAATAGAGCGCCCCATTTTTTGTATATCTTCAATTTTAGTGCCACCCTCTGGCATTCTTTTATATTCACCCCAATATTCTCCATCGAGAGTATCTGAATAATCGGGCATAATGATTGATTCAATGTTGTAGCATTCTGATAACTCTTTAAACCATCGTATATCAGCAGGTGAAAATAAATTCATGATGAAGTTAATGGTTTTTGTTTTCTCGCCACCTTCTGCTATTGTTTCAATAAGGCTATTTATCGTTGCATAAAATCCATCCTGATGTGTTCCTTTATAACTCGGTGTTGAAACATGAACCAGTTTTGGTATTACCAGATCTTTTCTATCATTCACGTATGACCCGAGGTACATTGGTACATCATCACCAATTGTTTCAGAAAGACATGTTGTTGCAATTCCGATCACCGATGGTTTATATGCTTTAATAATATTATCCAATGCTATAGTAAGATTTTCCCTGCCGCCGAATATTGCCGTTTCCTCACCAAAATTGGTTGAGGCAATATCAATTGGTTCCCGGAAATGACCAATCATATATCTTCGAATATAGGTGGAACAACCTTGTGAACCATGCAGTAATGGTATGCAGTTTTCAATTCCTTTAAAAACAAAACTTGCACCTAAAGGAGAGCATAACTTACAGGCATTTACTGTTGGATCGTTTTTTTCTTTTGCTATCATACCGAACCTCCCCGTGTGAATTTCCATACCGGACTCATTACCGTACTATGAACTTCTCTGACAAAATTAAGCATTCCGACAAACCCGGCTAATGCTTCTTTTCTCTCGTGATTGTGGTCGCAAAATCCGAACCCCAGTTTATAGGCAATCGGTCTTTCTTTTACCCCGCCGATGAGTAAGTCTATTTCTTTTTCAATGGCATATTTTGATAATTCCGCAGGGTTTGAATCATCAAGTATAATCGCACCGTCTTCACAGACTTCGGAAAGATTTTTATAATCCTCTTCTGTTCCTGTTTGAGAACCGGCAATCAATGTTCTCATGCCGATTAGATTTAATGCTTTAATTAGTGAAAATGCTTTAAATGCACCTCCAACATAGATTGCAGCCTTCTTTCCAGAAAGATCTTTTCTATATTCCAGTATTTTGGGATAAATACGGTCAATTTCTTCAAAAACCATTGCTTTCGTTTTATCCATAATTTCAACTGAATTAAAATGTTCAGCAACATCATAAAGAGCTTTTGAAACATCCTCTATGCCGAAGTAGGAGACTTTTATATAGGGTATGCCATATTTTTCCTCCATCATTTTTGCCAGTGATGTCATTGAACCCGAGCATTGCACGACATTGAGTTTCGCTCCATGTGCTTTTCGTATATCACTAACCGTTGCATCCCCGGTAATTGTTGAAACGACTTCAACACCCATTTTTTTATAGTAATCCCTGATAATCCATGCTTCACCGGCTAAATTAAACTCACCGAGGATATTGATACTGTATGTGCCGATTGCGCTTGTATCTCCTGTCCCCACTAATTTAAAGAGTGCTTCACAAGCAGCTCTGTATCCGTCTTTTTTTGAGCCTTTAAACCCTTCGGAATGAACAGGGATTACCGGAATACCTTTTTCCTGTTCAACTCTTTTGCAAACACTGTCAACATCATCACCAATTATTCCAATGATACAGGTTGAATATACAAATGAGGCTGCCGGTTTGTGTTTATCTATTAAACTGATCAGAATATTGTATAGTTTCTTTTCACCGCCATATATAACATCATGTTCACCCAGATCTGTTGAAAAACTGGAACGGTATAATTCATTATCCGACGATAGTGATCCTCTGATATCCCATGTATAAGCAGCACATCCTATCGGACCGTGAACAATATGTAACGCATCAGTTACGGGATACAAAACAACTCTTGAACCACAAAATACACAAGCTCTCTGACTTACCGATCCTGCGATACTTTGTTTTCCGCATGCAATTTTAAAAGGCTCTTTTCCCTTTCTGACAATTTGTTTTTCTCTATCTTTCAGTATGCTGATTTCCATGATATACCTCCTCGTATGATAAACCGGTTCATTAACCGGACATTCTAATACAGACTGTCCGGTTAATACCCCGGGATATCAAGGATAGAGAATTTAATTCTCTATCCTTGATAGTGCCATTTACATAACCAGTTCAAATTTCTCTTCAGGAGCATCTTTATCCTGTTTATCAAGTAAACACGTTAAAATCTTTTCTAACAATCTCATAGCACCTTTATATCCCGCCATCGGGAAATATTGGTGACCGACTCTGTCAAGTATTGGAAAACCAAATCTGATTGAAGGGATATCTTCATCTCTTGCAATATATTTGGTATAGGTATTACCTATTATTAGATCAACACTCTCGTTCTTAATCCATTGATGAAGCGTAAATAAATCTGAAGGAACGGTATAATTAACTTTATAAGGAAGATTCTCAGTTAATTCTTTAATTCTTCTTTCAAATTTATTACCCGGTGTTCCTGTTACAATATGTACCGGTTTCATATCAATCGAGATAAGAAACTCAGTAAGGGCAACTAACTGATCAGGGTCACCTGCTAATGCAACTTTTTTTCCGTAAAAATACTGGTGCATATCAGTTATCATATCAACAAGCTGACCTCTTTCTTCCATTAAAGATTCCGGTACAGATTGCCCTGAATATTTTTTCAGCATTTCAACATATCGATCTGTTGCTGCTAATCCTATTGGAAGATCCAGTAATTCACAAGGCACTTTGTGTTTTGTATCAAGTAGTTTTGCACCAATTCCCGTTGCAAATCTGCCTAATGCAAGAGTAACTTTACTGTCACCTGATAATGCAATGTCTTCCGTTTTTGCTCCACCCTTTGGATACATTTTAAATTTTCCTGTCATAGGGCTGTTTAATACATTTGATGTATCCGGGTACATGATTACTTTTTTCCCAAATAACTCGGCAATTCTTTTTATTTCAGCCATGTCGGATGGTTCGACAAAACCCGGTATAACATTGATCTGGTCAAGTTTTTTTGCCGTTGTTGATACAGCGAGTAAATCAACCATTCCACGAACCATGTTTGCATAACCGGTTACATGAGAACCGACATAACTTGGTGTACTTGCATAGATAACTTTTTTTCCTGCCGGTACATACCCTTCATCTTTTGCTTTTTGAGCCATTTGAGTCAGGTCATCACCGATTGTTTCCGATAGACAGGTTGTGTGAACTGCAATAACATCCGGGTTATACACCGTGAAGATATTATTGATAGCTTCAACAAGGTTTGCCTGTCCTCCAAATACTGAGGAACCTTCTGTGAATGAACTTGTCGATGCCATAGCAGGTTCTTTAAAATGTCTTGTCAGTGTACTTCTATGATATGAACAGCATCCCTGTGACCCGTGACTATGGGGTAAACAGTTATGAATACCCAAAGCAGCATACATTGCACCGATAGGCTGGCATGTTTTTGCAGGGTTTATAGTCAGTGCCTTTCTTTCAATTGTTTCTTGTGGCGTGTGTCTTAATAACATGTTCTCCTCCTTTTAATCGCAAGCATAGGTAGCTGCAAGTTGTGTTTCTTTCTCCCACGGAGCCTTTACATACTTCCATACTTTGCTGTTTACCATTCTGTCGATTTCTTTATAGAAATTAACAGCGCCGACAAATCCGGCATAAGGACCGCTATAATCATAACTATGTAATTGTTTTACAGGAACACCTGATTTTTGAACTACATATTTTTCTTTAATACCGGCACAGAAAATATCCGGTTTATACTTTTCAATAAGTACTTCTGCTTCATGATGATTAAGATCATCAATAATCAGTGTGTTTTCATCCATTTCAGGCATCATTCCAATATAGTCATTCATTTCCATATTCTTATTGGCTTTCAATGAGTCTAATTCTGATGCTTTCTTTCGTTCTTTGAACTTTTCAGGATCAGCACTTACTTTAAGTTCTTCAATATTTCTTGAATCCGCATCAATTTTAACGGTTGGAAGAACCTTTCTTCCTTCGTAGTCATCTCTATGTGCAAATTCATATCCTGCAGAAATAGTTTTCATTCCCATTTCTTTAAATAGTTCCTGGTAATGATGTGCTCGTGATCCGCCGACAAATAACATTGCTGTTTTACCGGTAGTTCTTGTTGTTACATCTTTTTTTATTTCCTCAACAACTATCATTTCTTCTGCAATGACTTTTTCTATTTTGTCTTTAAGTTCTTTATCCCCAAAATACTCACCAATTTTTCGTAATGATTTTGCAGTATCATACGCTCCGATAAAGTTTACTTTAAACCATGGTAAACCGTATTTCTTCTCCATCATTTCAGCAAGATAGTTAATCGAACGGTGACACATAACAAGATTAAGATCCGCAGTATGAGCTCTGGTAAAATCATCATACGTTGAGTTACCGCTGAATGTTGATACAACGGTAATTCCGCATTTCTCAAATATTCTATCCAGTTCAAAAGCATCCCCGCCTATGTTATACTCACCAAGAAGGTTAATTTTATATTTTCCTTCTTTAACAGTGTCATTTAAGCCGACAACATCAGTAAAAACTTTGTTATTTGCTACATGATGACCTGCTGATTGACTGACCCCTCTATATCCTTCACAACTGAATCCGAAAATATTTACTTCAGGATGCAGAGATTCCATTTCACGGGCAACAGCATGTATATCATCCCCGATAAGACCGACAGGACATGTTGCAAATATACCGATTGCTTTGGGGTGAAATATTGAAATTGCTTCTTCAATCGCAGCTTTCAGTTTTTTCTCACCACCAAATATGATTTCATTCTCAGTCATATCTGTTGACATACTGTACGTCATAAAGTTCTCATCTTTATCTGTTGCCGGTTTTGTCTGGTTTCTTCGTGTCAGCCATGCATAAAATCCACAACCGATTGGTCCGTGAGTTATCTGCAGTATGTCTCGTGTCGGTCCTAAAACAACCCCTCTACATCCTGCATACGAACAACCACGCATTGTTAAAATACCGGGAATTGTTCTTACATTTGCCATTATTTCAGGTACTTCATCAGTTGCTTTATCAACACTGTTTATAATGATTTGCTTTGCTCTTTTCTTTGCTACTTTAGCAGGATATGAGCGTAGCAGTTCATCTTTTATCTCCTCAGGAGAAATTGTTGTATTCTGATTCATATGTTCCTCCCTTATTCTTCATCGAGAATATCATTTCCATTCTCGCCGGTTCTAACTCTAATAGCATCAAAAATTGGCAAAACAAATATTTTACCGTCTCCTGATTTCCCTGTTTTATTCGTTTTAATAATAGTTGTTACTACTTTTTTAACTAATGTATCAGGCACAATTACCGTTAATATTCTTTTTGGTATGAGTCTCTGGCTTTGTCCCAGTTGAGATATTGCCTCTTCATAACCATTTTCAGCACCTTTTAAAACCTTAAAATCAACCAAACCTGTTCCTCTTCCAAGACATTCTCTGGCGGTAATAGAGCTTATACCGGCATCAGAAAGAGCTTTTTTGGTCTGATTGATCATGTTCATTCTGATCACAGCCATTATCTCTTTCATAATTTTACCTCCTCCAAAGTTCCGTCTGATTTTTCTTTTATTCCTGAACTCACCGTGTAAGACTCTTCAACAGGTGAAATAAATATTTTACCATCTCCGAAAGAGCCTTTCTCTGATGTTTTAGCAACTTTAAGTATGGTTTTTACAACAAGATCTTTATCTTTATCTGCAACAACCATCAAAAGCATTTCCTTGGGTATCTCATCATAGACAATATCACCTATTTTAATACCTCTTTGTTTACCTCTACCTAGAACATTCATTTTTGTAACAGCAGGGAAGCCTGCTCCCATTAACGCTGCCAAAACATCATCAACTTTCTCCGGTCGTACAATAGATCTAATTAATAACATAGTGTATCCTCCTAATTTTTTTGAATTAATCCATAAATCCGTATTTCATTAACAAGTCTTCAAGTTCCTGTGTTTCAAGCGGCTTAGGGATAATAAACATTTTATTGTTTTCAATCTTTGTTGCCAATTGTCTGTATTCATCTGCCTGAGGATGTGTCGGTTCGTAATCAATTACCGTTTTTCTGTATATTTCAGCTTTTTGAACCATGTTATCCCGCGGTACAAAGTGAATCATCTGAGTTCCTAATTTGTCAGCGAGTGCCTGAATAAGATCTGCTTCTTTATCAACTTTTCTACTGTTACAAATTAATCCACCAAGTCGAACTCCACCGGCTTGAGCAAACTTAACGATACCTTTACAGATATTATTTGCTGCATACATCGCCATCATTTCACCTGATACAACGATATAAATTTCTTCTGCTTTTCCTTCTCGAATCGGCATTGCAAATCCACCGCAAACAACGTCACCTAATACATCATAAAAAACATAATCAAGAGCTTCTTTATCCGCATACGCACCAAGTTGCTCAAGCAGGTTAATCGATGTAATAATACCTCGTCCTGCGCAACCAACACCCGGTTCCGGACCGCCTGATTCAACACATATTGTGTTTTTGTAACCAAACTGTCTGATGTCTTCAAGATCCACATCTTCACCTTCAGCTCTTAATGTGTCAAGAACTGTATCCTGATGTAAACCTCCTAAAATAAGTCTCGTAGAGTCCGCTTTCGGGTCACAACCTACGATCATTACTTTTCTTCCCATTTCTGCTAAACCAGCTACAGTATTTTGAGTCGTTGTTGACTTACCTATACCGCCTTTTCCGTAAATAGCTATTTTTCTCATGTGTAACTCCTTTTATCTTCTAAAGTCTAACTTACAGTCTTAAAGCAATGAGTGTGCCAATGTTGAAGTAATCGTATAAGTTGTTTTATAGTATTGATTTATACTGGTTGATTGCTTTCCTGGGAATATGAAATTTGTTACATTTATGAAAAAAATAAGGTAGATATTACTTTTGTGCTGTTTTTACTGAAAGGTAATTTTTGTTGTTGTTATTTTGCAAGAGGCTTGAGCAAATAAAAAAGGTATACTATAAAAATCAGAAATGATATTTTTTTTAAGAAATATGGTATACTAATTTTGTTAGTGTGAAATTATTATAGGGGTTTATTGTAATGAAAAATTTAATAATTATTTTTTTATTTTCAACGATTGTATGTAATGCAGAAATTTTTTTATTAAAAGATGGTTTAATAAAAAAGGGTAAAATAATAAAAACATCAGAAGATATTATCGTAATTCTCAATGCGTCAGAAGAGTTCGTTATTGAAACCGAAAATATTGATTCAATTTACTTTAATGATTCGGTATATGAATCAATGGTACATGAAAAAGAAAAGAATCTACAATTGTCCGAAGAAGAATTAGCAAAAACAATGAAAGAAAATGAGATAAAAAAAGCTCTTTATTTAAAAAATAATTATTCAGAAATAAAAGTAGAGGATATTTTAAAGTCGATTATTGAAACGGAAAAAATAGTACTTGAAATGGAATATAGTTTTGATACTGCAAAAAATAAAATAGTAAATCTGATAAAAAATGACTATAAATCTAATTATGCTGCAATAAATGAACTTGTAAAAGATAAATTTGAACTATCCGAAGAGTTTGAAAATCGGAAAAAAAGTGATTTTGAGAAAATACAGGAAAATGAAATTACTGAAATAAATCAAGCTGTAAATACATATGATACGGAAAAAGAAAAAGCGACAGAGGATATAAAAAATAAATTAGAAAGATTATCAGAAATGACCGTAACGGTAAAAGATAATATAAAAGTTGTATTTGGGCAATATAACGAAAAAGAACAGTTTTTTCCTGTAAATATACTCTATGATTCATCGTTTGCAAAAATAAATGAAAATGCTTTTATTGAAATAATAAGCCAGACAAGTGCAGAGCGTAAAGAAAAGGGTTTAAAAATTGAGAAAATGATTCAATCAAATGGTTATTTAGCAGAAATTGATTTCATTTTTTCGTGTGGTGCTGCAGACAGGAAATGGAATATCATTTTAAAAACAATAAGAATCATTGATTTGTCAGACAATATGATTGTTATGGATAAAAAATCAGAAAGATACAAAAAAATGGAGAACTTACAGTCATTTGTTTTTGTAAAAGGCGGTACATTCAAGAATACAAAATCAAATTATTATAACACCCAGACTACGCTATCAGACTTTAACATAGGTATATATGAAGTAACGCAAAAAGAATGGTTTGATATAATGGGGAATAATCCGAGTAATTTCAAAGGAGATACCTTACCGGTTGAAACAGTCTCATGGTACGATTGTGTTGAATACTGCAATCAAAGAAGTAAAAAAGAAGGTTTAAAAAACTATTACACGATTGATAAAAATAAAAAAGACCCTAATAATAAAAATGAAGATGATGATTTAAAATGGACAATAACGATCAATGCAGGCAGTAACGGTTACAGGTTGCCGACCGAGGCAGAGTGGGAATATGCAGCAGGTGGCGGACAAAAGAGTTTGAGTTACGAATTGAGCGGAAGTGATATTGCAACTGAAGTTGCTGTATTTTATGAAAACAGCAATGATTCAACAAAACCTGTCGGCAGTAAAAAACCGAATGAACTCGGCTTGTATGACATGTCAGGTAATGTGTATGAATGGTGCTGGGATTGGTATGGTGAAGAAATCAGCAACGGTCGTGATCCGCTCGGTCCGATTCCGATGGCCGGTTTGTACCGGCTTCTTCGCGGTGGTAGCTGGCTCGACAGCAGCGGCATCGTGCAGGTCGGCGACCGGGGCCGCTACACCCCGGGCCGTGCGGGCCTCATCAACGGTTTCCGCGTTGCAAGGTCAAATTAGTTGAGCAGTCCGCCAGAGATATTGGGGTTAGCAAGTCAAACCTGGTTACCGAAATATGGAATTGGAGCGGTAGTGGAACGGACGCGTTATTTGAAAATAAGGGAGGGGTAAATGAAAAAATTACCGATTGGTATAAATACATTAAGTACCATACTTGAAAATGATATGATTTATATTGATAAAACAGAATTGATTAGCACATTGATTTCCACTCCGGGCAGGTATTTTTTGTCCCGCCCCCGTCGATTTGGTAAAAGTTTGTTTGTCGATACATTAAAAGAGATATTTGAAGGGAATAAAGAACTTTTCAAAGGTTTGTTTATCTACGATAAATGGAATTGGGATAAAAAGTATCCGGTGATAAAGGTTGATTTTGCCGGTGGGGTGATACAAAGTAGAGTTGAACTTGATGTCAAATTATTATACATAATAAAAAGTAATGCGATTCGCCTCGGTCTTACAATTGATTTAAGTAGTGATATATCCGGTATTTTTTCTGATTTGATAAAAGCAGCATTATTAAAATACAAATCAAAAGTGGTTGTACTCATCGATGAATACGACAAACCGCTTCTTGACAATATCGAAAAACCTGAAATGATAGCCGAGATCCGTGATGGTTTGAAAAACTTTTATTCGGTACTCAAAGAGCAGGATGCTAATCTTCAGTTTGTCTTTTTGACCGGCGTCAGTAAGTTCAGCAAAGTGAATATTTTCAGCGGTATCAATAATTTGAAAGATATAACTTTAAGTAAAGAATATGCAACTATTTGCGGTTATACACAAAATGATTTACGAACATCATTTGTGCAGCATCTTGCCGGTGTTGATTGGGATGAATTAAAAAAATGGTATAACGGGTATAATTTTCTCGGTGAAAGTGTTTATAATCCTTTTGACATACTGCTTTTTATCAGCGAAGATAAATCATACAGAAACTACTGGTTTGAAACAGGGACACCGACATTCCTCATTAAACTTTTTCAGAAAAACCAGTATTTTTTACCTGATCTTGATAATATCGTTGTCGGAGAGGAACTTTTGTCATCATTTGAAATCGACAGAATCGAACCGGTGACGCTTTTGTTTCAAACCGGTTATCTGACGATCAAAGAAACATTTATAGAAATGGGGGAAATCCTCTATAAATTGACATACCCGAATATTGAAGTAAAGCGGTCATTAAATAAATATTTTATTCATGGTTATGCACTTTTAACTCAGGAAAAACTCCAGTATGAACGAAGTACCTACGAAGCCCTGATGAAAGCTGATTTGCCGGCACTCGAAAAAACTATCAAACGGTTATTCGCTTCGATACCGTACAGAAATTTCACAAATAACAAACTCCTTGAGTCAGAAGGGTATTATGCCTCTGTTCTCTACGCGTTTTTTGCAGCGATAAACTGTGAGATTATCCCGGAGGATATAACAAACCACGGTCAGGCGGATATGACGGTGACTCTCGGTGAAAATATATATGTGATGGAAATAAAACTTGTTAAAACAGGCATCACATGTAATCCGGAAGTAAACGAAGCACTTGCGCAAATACAGGAACGGAAGTATTCTGAGAAATATATCGGGATAACCGGGAAATCGGTGTTTGAAGTCGGGATTGTATTCGGCGAGGAAGGACGGAATCTGCTGCAGTTCGGGTTTGTAAGATGTTAAATTAAATTAACGAGGCATTAACATTTGAGATTGTTATGACAAAAATGATTTCCTGGTTTGTAAGATATGTGTGGGAATGATGCTTGATCAGACCTTAGAAAAGAACCTTCGGTTCAATTGAAATATCACCGAAGGTTTTTGAGTTTTTTTCTATTACACTTTAAATTTTTTAATTAAATCATCAAGATTTTTAACCGTTTCTGCGTTTTGAACGCCTGCATTGGATATTATTCCGGCAGCGCTGTAGATTTCATTGATACCAATATTCATTTCAGACATACCATTTTTTGTATCTGCTGAAATCATATTTAAACTGTTGAGAGAACTTGTTATATTTTCAATTTTATCATCAATATCCGAAGATGCTGTTTGGACATCCTGTGTTATTTGAATAAGTGATGTTAATGCTTCAAGTATTTGAGTGCTTCCGGTTGATAACTCATGGGTTGATTGATTCATTTCATGCATACTGCCTGTTACTTCTTTTATACCTGAAACTATTTTGTTAAACATAGCACCGGTTCGACTTGTTGAATCTTCCGACGTTTTTATGTACTCACTTATTTGATTGAGTGAATGTGCAATATGTTTTGCCGATTCACTAGAAGATTCAGCTAACATTCTAATTTCATCAGCAACTACAGCAAACCCTTTACCGAATTCTCCGGCATGGGCAGCCTCAATTGCAGCGTTCATTGCAAGCAGATCTGTTTTTGAGGCAATTTCATCAATGACGTTGATCATATCAAGTATGCTGTTTGCCGATTCGGAAACTTTATTGATTACCTGAACAGTTTCCTCCATTTCACTTTCACCCATCGCCGCTGTTTTTTCAAGCTCACTTGCAAGGATTTTTTTCTCTTCGGTAACTTTTGCAATAGCCTGAATTGATGCTGTCATTTCTTCAATTGATGCTGAAGATTCGGTAATAGCTGCTGACTGTGATGATATTAAATCAACAAGGTTTGTAACAAATTTTTTTACATCAGCAGTGGATCTGAATGAAGAGTTGACTTCAGAGTCAAGGTGATCAATTTTTGATTTAAGGTTTTCTGTATTGACCCGCATTTCTTCAAGTGATGATAATGTTTCTTCTGTTGTTGCAGATAAATCTGAACTTATTTCGGATGTTTTTGCTGATTCTATTTTTACTTTTGAGATCATTTCAGAGAGTGATTTTATAAAACTGTTAAAGTAATTGGATAAAACACCTATTTCATCTTTTGAGTTTTCATTTGATCTGACAGTTAAATCACCTGATGATGCTTTGTTAAAATTTTCTATGTATTGTGCTAATGGTTTTAAAACAAATGAAACGGTTAATGTCATAATTAAACCGATTATTAAAATGATTCCGACTACAATTAATACTATTTTAATAACTCCGTTTTTTTGTATTTCTTTTGCTTTACTTAATGAACTGATTATTTGAAATGCACCATGGACTTCACCGACTTTCCAGCCTTCTTTTATGCCACCGACCGGATCGGGATCACCTGCGGGAGAGCCGTGACAAAGCAAACATTCTTTTGTTAATACAATTGGTCTGAAAAATCTGATCTGATTTTTTTCCTGTATGACTTTTTCTTTTATATCACCTCGTTCAAGTTGTAATAATACTTCTTTTTCAAGTTCTGTGGGTTCATTTTCACTGTTTCGAGGGGATATTTTAGGTACTCTGAATTCATAATTGGCTTCTTTTGCATTTACTCGTACGCTATTAATTGCAGTAAGAACCGGAACAGCTTCAACTAATCCTTCAGTGTTGCCTTCTTCAATGAGCTGGGAAAATTTTTTTATTACACCCATATCAATTTTTTTTGCCATTTCATTTCTTGTCGCTTCTGCGGTAAGTACAATGGCACGGCTTTTTTCAATAATACCGTCAACAGCTTGTTTTTCGATATCGTTTACATATACAAGTGCTATTATTATTCCGAGTAATAATAAACCAATAACTGATATCAGTATTATTTTAATTTTTAAACTCAAGTCTTTGAAATTCATTTTTTTCTCCGGTTTAAAATTGATATATAGAGCCTCTATAAATCATATTTATTAATCGGTATAAGTCAATAGTTGGTTAGCTAATTTGTTATATTATTTATAACTATGTAATCCCGAAAATATAAATGATACGCCAAAGTATGTGAATAGCATTGATAGAAAAGCAATTGAAATACAAAGTAGTCTGAGTTTTTTGTTGTTACAGTGTAATGTTAGAAGTGTCAACAGCCATGTGATAAGTGCCCAAATCTCTTTCGGATCCCATCCCCAGAAGTGTGACCAGCTCAAATTTGCCCAGGCAGAACCGGTTAGTAAACCGATAGTCATAAAAAAAGCTGATAGTTGCAACTCATTGGTAATTGTTTTACGTTCATTATTTTTATTGAAAATTTGAATAATTGATAGAATAAAAGCGAATAACAAAGATACATATCCAATAAAGTATGAAGGAACATGAATATAAAACCAGAAACTGTCAAGTATTGCCGGAAGTTCTCGTGGTTGTCTCAAACTTTCAGGAAAAAGAAAGGTTATTGTGATGAGTAGAACGCCGGGTATTTTTAATAGTAGTGAATCGCGTACTGATTTGTCAGAAAAACATATTTTAAGCAGGTATAAGGTTGCAAACATTACGACTGTTTCAAAAACATTTGAAAATGGGGCATGATGAGTCATAAAAGTTCTAATTAAGAGCCAGATTATTAATAAAAAAGTGGATGTAAATATCTGGTTTTTTGCAAAGCGGGATTGTGTGAATGTTACAATTAATAATAATAAAGCTGTTGTTAATAGAAGGTAATCAAAAAGTATCATCTGTTTGTTTCCTTTGGTTTTCCCCAAAATGACCAGTAGAGGACAATAAGAAATATGAGTGAAAAAATCATCGCTATTGTGTTTGCCGGTGTAATTGAAACGGTTAAGGTTACGGTATAATCTAATTTTTCATTTGATGTTGTGAATGTATAAGGACTTGTTGCATCATAGTGATATTGTATTGTTCCGTCATCTAAAATTTTTTCAGGATATATAATAATCGTATCAGTGTCGATTGTTGTTTGTAGATATCCATTATCTCCTGAGAGATATTCTTTACCATTTATTATGTATGTTATTGTTTGTATTGTTGCAGACCATTCTTTAAAATAGAGCTTGATTTTTCCCAATCGTACAGGTTTATTTATTGCAATTGTTCTTTCAATGGTATCCGGTAGCGTTAGTATTTGAACTGAATATTCATGTGATGCCTTTTTTCTGCGGGTTATCGTTTTTATTGCGAAATCTTTTAGTTTAATCTGAATAGTATCGGATACTATTGTGTTTTTGTCTTTTGAAATTATTATATCGTAGTTTTTAGCTGATAGCAACGCAAATAGAGCTGACCAGATCATCATGAGGAATGAGAGGTGAATTATATAATAACGGATTATCTGTACAGGTTTTTCTGCAAAGAATGGATATATAAGTATAGTGAAGGCAATAACAAACCATAAAGCAGCGTGTTCGATTGAATAAATCATTCTCAGTGTATCTGATTTATTTCCCGCTGATATGAATGTTATTGCTCCATAATATACGCATAATGCGATTACTGAAAAAATTGACATCCCGAATATTACTTTTCCGGTCGTTAATTTCATTGAACTACAAAGTTTACCAGTCTGTCCTGAACGACAATTTCTTTAATAATTGTTTTTCCTTCAAGCAATGGTTTCATTTTTTCAGAGTTTTTTGCTTCTTTTATCGCTTCTTCCTGAGAAGCTCCTTTCGGTAAATCAGCTTTGTCTCTAAGTTTGCCATTTATCTGGAATACAACGGTAACTACATCATCAATACATTTTGCAGGATCATAGATTGGCCATTTTGATTGTAATAACCCTGTTTTGACTCCTGATTTTTCCCATAATTCTTCCGTTATAAACGGAGCAAAAGGGTGCAGTAATTGAATGTATGTTTTTAATACATCAGTATTTAATGTTTCTTCTTTCGACAGGCTGTTAATCAATATCATTAATTGACTTATTGCCGTGTTAAATTCGAGATTATCGAGTTTTTCACCTGTAATTTTTATTGTTTTATGAAGAAGTTTTTCAGTTTCCTCAGGTAATTGAGCATTATCAGAGATGTTTTTATCAATTAATTTCCATGATTTTTCCAGGAATCTTCTAATACCAATGATGTTTTTTGTGCTCCATGGTTTGTCTGCATTCAAAGGTCCCATAAACATTTCGTACATTCTCAATGTATCAGCACCGTGTTCTTTTATTACATCGTCAGGGTTTATTACATTTCCTCGTGATTTTGACATTTTTTCGCCATTTTCACCGAGGATCATTCCCTGATTTCGTAGTGCAATAAATGGTTCTTTTTCAGATACAACGCCAATATCGAATAATACTTTGTGCCAGAATCGTGAATAGAGTAAGTGTAATACTGCGTGTTCTGCTCCACCGACATACAGGTCAACCGGTCCCCAGTAATCAAGTTTTTTTCTATCAGCAAAAGCGTTTTTATTTGCAGGATCTATGAATCGTAAGTAATACCAGCAACTTCCAGCCCATTGAGGCATTGTATTTGTTTCTCTTTTTCCTTTTCCGCCACAAACCGGGCATGTTGTGTTTACCCATTCTTCTATGTTTGCAAGCGGTGATTCGCCCGTTCCTGATGGTTTGTAACTATCAACATCGGGAAGTAGTAAAGGAAGATCTTTTTCGTCCATTGGAACAATTCCACATTTTTCACAATGAATTAAAGGTATTGGTTCTCCCCAGTATCGTTGTCTTGAAAAGACCCAGTCACGAAGTTTATAGTTAATTGATTTTTTTCCGATTTTATTTTCTTCAAGCCACTGAGTGATTTTTTGTTTAAAATCTTCTGTTTTCATACCGGAGAAGTTTCCTGAGTTTACGGCTATTCCTTCTTCAGTAAATGCTTCTTCAAGTTTTTGGGATGTTCCATCTTTTGATACTACTTGAATTATCGGAATATTAAATTTTGTGGCAAACTCAAAATCTCTTGCATCGTGACCTGGTACTGCCATGATAGCACCGGTTCCATAACTAATTAAAACATAATCGGATATCCAAATGGGAATTTTTGCTCCATTTACGGGATTTATTGCATATCCGCCTGTGAAAACACCAGTTTTCTCCTTACTTAGTTCGGTTCGATCAAGATCTGACTTGGATGAAGCTTCTTCAATATACTGTAGTACAGCTGCTTTGTGCTCAGCCGTAGTTATTGTATGTACAAGTGGATGTTCAGGTGCCATTACCATATAGGTTACGCCGAACAGAGTATCGGGCCTTGTAGTATAAATTTCAAGTTTTTCACCGGTTAAATCGATGGTGAACTCAACTTCCGCGCCTTCACTTTTTCCTATCCAGTTTCGTTGCATTAATTTTATTGAATCATTCCAGTCAAGGTCGTCAAGATCGTTTAATAATCGTTCTGCATAAGCAGTGATTTTTAACATCCATTGTCTGATTCGTTTTCGCTCTATCGGCGAGTCACATCGGTCACATTTTCCATCTTTTACTTCTTCATTTGCCAGTCCTGTTTTGCATTTCGGGCAAAAATTGATGGGCATATCAGATTCATAAGCTAAACCTTTTTTAAATAATTGAAGAAATATCCATTGTGTCCATTTATAATAATCACTATCACACGTTGCAATTTCTCTATCCCAATCGTAACAAAACCCAAATGTTTTTATTTGGGTTCTGAATGTATCTATATTTTTGTATGTTGTAATCGATGGGTGAGTCCCTGTTTGAATTGCATAATTTTCAGCAGGAAGGCCGAATGCATCAAATCCCATGGGATGTAAAACATTATATCCGCACATTTTTTTGTATCGTGAATATATATCAGTTGCTGTATAGCCTTCGGGGTGACCGACATGGAGACCTGAACCTGATGGATAGGGAAACATATCGAGTACATAAAGTCTTTTATCTACTGGAAATGATTCATCTTCTGTTACTTTAAATGTTTTATTCTCATCCCATTTTTTTACCCATTTTCTTTCAATAGATGTAAAGTCATAGTCACTCATTTTTATGCTCCAATAACGATATAATGAGTTGGTAGTATAGAATATATGGGATTAAAGGTCAATGAAATTTATTATTGAACTTATAGAACAGAGGCTGGTAGTTTCTCACTGGAAATAATTCCCCCGCCTACGACGATATCCTCATCATATATAACAAGATGCTGACCTGGCGCGTTTTCAGAGTTTGGGATTTTGTAGCTAATTATCAGGTCATTGTTTTCCTGGTGTATTGTTGCAGGATGACCTTGGCTTGAATTTCTGGGACGAACGGTGTACTCTTTTTTTGTTATTATTTCTTTGTAATTTTCATGAATTATTGAATTTTTTAATTTTACGTTTGAAATTTTAAGCTGATTAAAGTCACCTAAAATTATTTTATTTTCTGATGCAATAATTTCTGTGATAAAAAGTGGTGTATTGTAGTTTATACCAAGACCTCTTCTTTGCCCCACCGTATACAATTGATACCCATTATGTAAACCAATAATTGTATTATCTTTAAGGCAGAAGTATCCTTTTTTTAATTGTGAATCAATTTTTGATTTGATAAAGTTTATATATCCGGATTGAGCGAAGCAGAGTCCTTGACTATCAGGCCGTGTCGCAGGTGATAATTGATGGTCAGCTGCGATTTTTCTAATTTCAAATTTATGATAATTTCCTAGAGGAAACAATAACCTTTTCTTTATTTCCTGGTTAAGCCGGTAAAGCATGTATGATTGATCTTTTAATGGATCAATACCTTTCTGTATGAAATACATATTGTTTATTGTTTTTATTTTTGCGTAATGGCCTGTGGATATGTAATCAATTTTTTGATTATCAGCAATTTGTTTTAACATAGAGAATTTAAATATATCATTACATAAAGGGCAGGGGGAGCCCATAATTCCATCTTGAATTGATTTTATATAGTCTGAAATGATTCTTTGACTAAATATATCCTCAGCATTAATGAACATATGTTTTATTTTTAAATTATTTGCAGATAATTGTACGGATTTTATATTTTCATCAGCCCATTGATTGTTTATTATGAATGTAACTCCCGTTACATCGTAGCCTTGTTGCTTTAATAAAAAAGCTGAAGTACTTGAATCAACACCTCCGGAAAATCCAATGATTACACTTTTTATTGACAATTAAAACCTCTTTTAATATATTATGACTTGCTTGAAAGAGAATATGTTTATATCAATTAGAAGAATTAAGTCAAGAATATTATTAATTTCGATAATTTAAAAAATTAGTAGTCTGGTGGTGAATACTTTTGAATTATTTGACATAAAATGTTTGACTGATCATATATATATGTTGTTGAACGATGATTTTTTTGGGACATATGTCCCAAATGCGCTTTCTCCCAAATTCCATCATTATTGAGTGTTTGTTTTCTCTTTTTATCATCCCATATTTTTCGACAACGTTTTAAAACATCTTTTCTAATTTTCTTTTCCCCTAAATACCATTTTTCAAATTTATTATAATATTTTCTGATAATATATCTTAAAATTGAAGCCTTGCTTCGAATCTGAAAATGATCTTGAAGTTGAAATAATTTTCTTTTAAAATTAATATTTAATCGAATTTTTAAATTATGCAACATAACTAATTCATCTTCTTTAAAATCAGAAGGTTTTACTCTCTTTAGTGTAAAATCAACTTGTTCTAATAAAAACATAGATTTATGTAAAATAAAATCTATTATATCAGAAATTCGCATTCCATATTTAATTGAATATGAATTTAATTTTTCATATAGATCTGTATCAATAACAAAATGAAATTGTTGATTAATTGAAAGTTTTAACAAAGTAATCTCCTTATTTATTTCTTTATTTAATGATTTATTAATTCTCTATAGTTATTTATTCAAAAAAAGTAAAAATTATTGACAAAAAAATAAAAAAAATAATTAATTTTAATAAATTTTACTAATGATATAAGAGGCATAAAATGAAAGGTATCATAATAGCTGCTGGTTATGGAACGAGATTTCTACCTGCAACAAAAACTATTCCTAAAGAAATGTTTCCGTTAATTGATACTCCTGCTATAGATTTTATAATAGATGAATTTGAAAAGTCCGGTATAAAAGACATTTTAATTGTAACAAGTAGAAGAAAAAAATCTCTTGAAGATTATTTTGATAAAGAAATTGAATTAGAAACTGTATTTAATGCTGAAGAAAATATATCAAAATTAGAAAGTATTAAAACAAGAGATTTAAATATATTTTTTACACGCCAAATGGAAATGAAAGGTACCGGGCATGCTATTATGACCGCAAAAGCATTTGTAGCAGAAGAACCCTTTATTATTGCATATCCGGATGATTTGGTTTTTTCTGACATCCCGTTATCAAAACAATTAATTGACATTTATAATAAAACAGGTGGTTCTGTTCTTGCTGTTGAAGAAGTTTCAGGTGATGTCTCCAGATATGGAGTTATAAAATATTCAAAACAGAATGATCTATTAAAAGTAGAACAAATAATTGAAAAACCTGCAAAAGGCACCGAACCTAGTCAAATGATATCGGTCGGTCGATATCTATTCACACCTGAATTATTCAAACTACTGGAAAAAGATTATGCAAATCATTCAAAAGGTGAATTCTATCACATAAATGCAATAAATTCTATGGCCACAAAAGAACATCTGTTTGCATGTCAATATACTGGTAAAAGAATAGATGTCGGTGATAAATTGGGATATTTTGAAGGAATAATACGATACGCATTAATGCGGGATGACCTTAAAAGCGGTGCTGAGGAAATTCTAAAAAATATTTATAAAAATCTTTAAAAAAATCTGCAGTTTTTTCATGTTTCTTGCATTTAATATTAATATAAAAATATTAAGGAGTTGAAACATGGAAAAACAATTAAACCTCAGTTTACTTGAGGGCCGATTAACACGGGATCCTGAGCTAATGAAGACAAATAATGGGAAACCGGTATGCAAATTTGATCTGGCTGTAAACAGTTCTTTTAAATCAGGTGACGAATACAAAGAAAATGTTGATTTTTTCTCAATCAATGCATGGGAAAATCTTGCTGAAACTTGTGTGAAATATCTGAAAAAAGGAACAAAAGTCAGAGTTAGAGGGAAATTAAAACAGGATAACTGGACATCAAGTGATGGCAGAAAAATGAGTAAAGTCAAAATTGAAGCAAGTCATGTCGAATTCATCGGTGATGATACTAAAGAAAAAAAGCCACAAACTGAAACGATTCATTCAAAAATAACAACGCCATTTTAATCTTTAATAGTAATATAATCTGCAAAATAGTGGTAAATAATAATACCCTCACAATCAAAAAGGTATTTAAAACCAATAAGCAGATTTATATTACTTTTATATAATTTATCGCACTATTAAAAAAATCAGGAGCAATTACATGAATACTATATTAAAAAAACTATTAAAGAAAACTTTAAAAAAAATAAAAACAGAAACTCAATATCATATTGAAGAACTTGAAAGAAGAGTCCAACTGTCATGTGGAATACCGACATTTTTATTCTTTAAATAACTTTCATGTGTATTTTATAAGCAAAATCAGGAAAATCTGATTTTGCTTATAACTTTATATAAAAATAGTCTTTTCGTGTAAGCATAATTAAAAAAAGGATAAAAAATGATAATAAAAAAAAGTTTAGCACTAATAACAATGTTTTTTCTGTTTAGCTGTAATGTACCGGATAATAATGCTCCGGATTTACAATACGAACGGGAAAATACCCCAATTGATAAAATAGCATATACCTGTGCATCAGTTCGTCTTGAAGAAATGAAAATATCACAATCTGCCGAAAGTTGGACTGATGAAACAAAAATTTCAGAACAATTTTCATTATTTACTCCCGGTATACAAGGTATTTCATATTATGAATATAAAGTAAAAACAGGAAATAAAGATGCCGGATACATTGTCGTAAGCAAGACCGAAATGGATATTGAAATACCGGAAATATCAACTGAAGGAATTACTCTCACAGAGGAATTCAGGCAGAAAACAGGTAAAAATGATATAAAAATAATACGATATAACTGGACAGACAGTGCTTGTCTTGACATTCAGACAAATTCATTAATTGCTTTAAAAAATACGAATGGCATTATCGGTGTTACCAACACAAATAGTACTCAATTAAATACAATATATAATGAAATAAATTGGAAGTATGAAATTGAAGTTTTAAAAAATAAACAATTACCCCACCTAAACGGTGACGCATTAAGAAAATACTATGCACAATCAAATAAAAATTTATTAATTGAGCGATTAAACGGGTCTGTACCGGTAACAAAAATAGAAGATACCGTATACTTAAGAAATAATTTTTCTAATTCCTCACGAACTCCGGATTGGAGGCAAGTTGATATTGATGGAGGGGCTTTACATAACAGAGCAACAGGATGTGGAGCGGTTGCCTGGGCCATAACACTTGGATATTGGAGTGCATTCAAAGGGAAAACAAATCTATTTAATGGTCTGAATATAAAAGAACAATATCAATATTATTATTCATATAAAGCAAATTCACCAAAAATTCATAATGGAATAATGGCGTTACGAAATGATTTAGCATCATGGAATGCAATTGATATGGCAACAGGCACATGGCCGGTTAATATGCCCCGTGTTAGCAGATACATTAATCGTCAACAGTATGGTAATTCAGTACGACATACAAATGCCGGAGATTTTAATGGAATCTGGAATGAAATAAATGCTGATAGACCGGTTGTTATGCTAATCAATGCCGTTTCATTCATAGTTCCCGATCACTATGTTGTAGTTGAAGGTGTTTCTAAGAAATACTGGAGTAATACAAATGCAATTATAAGTCAGGGCTTTTTAGTTAATTATGGAAGTGGCGGGACTAGAAAATGGTTATATTCAATAAATTGGGATAATCCATTATCTGTGAAGAATCTTTATGATACGTTCTTCTTATCAATATATTAAAAATATACAGGGAGTACAAAGTGAAAAAAATATTAATTTTTTTATTGATATGCGTTACTTTTATTGGTTGCCCTGCATATACACCCCCTGTTGTAGAATGTGAAATTCTGGAAACTGAAGTAAAACCAGGTGATTTTGCAACATTATACAGTAAGAAATATTCAATATTCAATGATGACTGGAGTGGAAATGGTGTCGAATCAGCAATCGAACAGGTTGGAATCATTTGCAATGGTGCATACAAAGAAAATAATCAACTTTTTATAAACTATCTTCATATTCAGGATATGACAATAACAAAAATATCAGGAGATACAGCAACATTTGCAGTACCCTTCAATAGTGTAACAGGTGTTGTATACTTTAGATCAGGATATACAACAAATAAGTTAGCTATTCAATATCCCCAAGAACTTGATATGAGTGATGATTCTGTTAGTGTTGGCGATGAAGTAACAATAACAAGTGGAAAAGATTTCTTTGATAAAGACACATTCTCAAAGAAAAAATTGCAACAGTTATCTGATATTGGATATAATCTTGTATGGATAACCACGGGTGATAATAATAAATTACCTCTGGACAGAAAGAAGTTGATAATTGAAAAAATTACATCAAATTCAGTAACTTTTATAATACCTGAGGAAATGAAAACTGGAACAGTCAATATCATTAATGAAGGCGGATTTGAAAAGTCAAATTATACCGATGAGGCTTTAATTGTGTGTAAAGCAAATGAAAATGCATTTTATTCAACTAAAAAAGCGTTAGAAATAACGCGCTGATAAACTACAAAACGACATCCTCCCTAAAAATAGGGGGGATACATATAATGGAGTTACAAATGAAAAAAATACTGATAACGATGCTAATTACTTTATTTCTATCTTGTTCTATCACTGAAAATGTAAATCTGGATGAAAGTGAAATATCTAAAAAGAAAACTATATTACCGGCCGGATTTGCCACTCCGTGGGTTATAACCGAAATCGAGAAGAAAATGAATGAATTCGGCTATAAGTCACAGCGACTTGATGCATTAAACGAGTCATATTTGAAAACTTTTTATAGTTATATAATGCTTGAAATATACAAACGCACAATAGAATTTACAGTAATCAGGGAAGAAAAATATCCTGCTATTTCATCCAATTTAGACATAAAAAACATAGAAAAGGGTGATGTTTTACTTACGGTCAACCGCAATCCTTCTTTAATGGCACTTGATAATGAAGATACGGTACACCACGCCTTATTATGCACTGCTAAACCGGCATCAGAAAACGATCAGGTGTTTATCACGTCAGATATTGGAGATGATCAAAGCCTTCAGGTAAAAATGGTTTCTTTGGGATATATAAATTCGTCTGATGATACTGTAATAGTACTACGATTGTATAAAAATAATGTAGAAACAATCGAAAAAGCAATAGATTTTGCGATAAGACAAATCGGGAAACCTTACAATATAAATTTTACCAATAAATGGGATGTTCACTCATACTATTGTTCACAATTAGTGTGGCGTTCATATTATGAAGCCGGAATTGATATCGATAATAACAGCTTATCGTATAATGATTATGGTCTTGTTTTAGCAAGTGATATATACAGATCATCCGAATTATATATTGTGGATTATTCAAATTAAAAATACAGGATAAATATGAAAAAATTATATAACTATATCAAACTTTTTATAATCAATCTGACTGCGAAAACACTATCATATTTTGTGTCAGATTCAGTTGATAAAAGATTACTTACCATTCTCAATTTGAGAGCTGTTATTGGAAAGTGTAATTATAGAAAAATAGTAACTACTATTGTATTCTACAGAATATATCAGTTTTTATTAGCCCGAAATCTTACGTTACTCAAATATTTTCGATTCAATATCATCAATTATGCTACATTAGAAAAAGCACTACACTGTGCAAATGGTTTATTTATACCGTCTATTTCATTTTCCCTGAATACAGAACTTTTTTATTTTCTATCAAGTCGCGGTTTTAAAGTCACTTTTGTTTTTAATAATGCAAGCTACCTGGATGGATTTAATACATCAATACAACAATATCAGAAAATTCATGGCGAAGGTTCTTTTACCGGAAAAATTGTTTTACTTGATGAAACACCCGGAGCTTCAATTGATTCATTAAAAAAAGTAGTTGAAGCATTTCGCTCAAATGAAATTGTAATAAGCTATATTGATAATGTAAATACACAAAAAAACAGTACAAAACGGATGAATTATCAATTCCTTGGTATGGAAATGTCGGAATCATCAGGCCTTTTTGAAATAGTCCGAAGATTAGGAACTCCGGTTTTACCTGCTGTTGCAATCAATACATCATTTTGTAAAACGAATATTGTATTCCATGATGAATTTTTCTTTGTATATACATTGCCTGAGTGTTGTGCAATAGCAGAAATTTATAATTTTTTTACATCAATAATACGGCATTATCCTGAAAAATGGTTAAATTGGTATAGTATTAAAAAGAAATATCGTGATCAATTACAAAGTGAAAATCAAGTTGCTGATAGTATTGAATATAAAAGCAATGGAAGAAAATATACAATTAATATACCATCAGAAGTTATTATTGAGTCGCTATCATGAAAATAGATTCAAATTATATACCGGAATTGAGAAAAGATTTAAAGTATTATTCCGTTGAAAATAATTCAGTTATTATTTATTTAGCAGATTCAAAGAGAACATTAAAAGTAACTCAATCTGTTCTTTCAATTTTATTAGAAATTGATGGAAAGAAAACACTAGAAGAAATATATCAGACTAATTTCTATGGAATTAAGACATACAGTGATTTTGAGATACTATTTATTGAACTTTTTGATAAGACCCGCATGTTAGAAGAAGAAAAATCTGAAACTTCAGTAGCTCAATCGGCATTATGGTTAAGTTGTATATGCATTAATACAAAAATACTAATTTCAATATATAGTATTTTAAAAATCCTTCTGATAAAAAAAATTGTCGTTGCTATAATGATGCTTTTTGTATTGTTGAAAATAATTTTTTACTATAATTATCATTCATCGTTTGTATTTGTGTTTAGTTTTAGTATTTCAAAAATCGTTATTTTCTATCTCATTTTTTTATGTATATTAATTTTTCATGAAATTGGACATTTTTCTGTTTCCCGGCACTATGGCTTGCAGGGGGATGGTATTGGCATCGGTTTGTATTATCTGTTACCGGTTTTTTATACGGACATTTCAGAAATGTGGACAATTAATAAACAATATCGTCTTTATATTGATTGTGGAGGTATTTATTTCCAGGTAATAGCAAGTCTTGTTTTTCATTTTATATTGTTTTTTAATAATTCAACACTTCTTGTAACAGGAATATTGATGAATGATATTGGAATATTAATAAATATTATACCTATTGGTCGTTTAGATGGTTACTGGATACTAAAGGATGTAAAAAAAAGTTAGTAAAATTGTAGATACTACAAACATTGATTGACGATGAATAGAATTAATAATATCATCTTTTTACGGAAGCAAAAATCAAGTACCCTTGATTTTTGCAAGAGCCTCTACGGGTTTTTATTACGAGGTATAATTGTGAATCATCAAGTTTCTTTATTATTAATAACAGATTTAATTGCTGAAAAATCAGATTTATTATCATTAGTGCGTGAGAATTCTTTTTCAGGTATACAATTACATGAAATTGAATCAAATGAGAAATTACTGTCTTCTGACAATGTCTTATTTGTTTTTGAATATTCTGAGAATACTGAAGCTCACATTGTACATATTAAAAATCAGTTAAAGCAAAAGAAAATATGCAACCCATATTTTATTATTATATCAGATTGTGAAGTTACACTTCAGAAGTCAACAAGCGTTTCTGTATATTCAAAATTAGATTTTATACAAGGGATCCATGTTTTACTTCCTTTGATTGTTGAAAAAATAATTTATATTGCCCGAATTGATGATTATATCCAGAAGTCATTTAAAATTATTGTAAATAATGAAATAATTGCTCAGCAGAAGAGTGAAATAGAAATGTTATACAGTGAACTTGAGGTGTTAAGTAAAATAGATCACTTAACCGGAGTACTTAATCGGAGAGCTTTTTTTGATTCACTTGAGGGAGAGCGAAAAAGAGCATTACGGGATTTATGGAGAATTAGTAAATTTGCTAATTCTGAAGATGATGTAATAGAAGACGGCGTATCAACTCAATTCGAAATCTTCAATCATCTTGGTAATTTTTCCTGTATTATGCTTGATATTGATTTTTTTAAAAAAATTAATGATACCTATGGGCATTTAGTTGGCGACAGAGTTTTAAAAAGAATTGGAGAGTTGCTTAATAAAAATGGTATATTTAGAGATAATGATATAATCGGCAGGTTTGGCGGTGAGGAATTTGTTGTTATTTTGCCCCAAACAAATAGTGTCGATGCGTTAATTCCTGCTGAGCGATTAAGAAAAATAATTAAGAATGAAGTGTTCTACGATTTATCAGGAAATCAGTTTTCCATAACTATCAGTATGGGGATCTCAGAATTTTATATTGGTGATAATAAACCTGAAGACATTGTGGAAAGAGCGGATAAAGCTCTTTATACTGCCAAGGAAACTGGTCGTGACAAGATTGTTATTTATAAACCATCTTAATTTTTCATTGGGTTGTTAATTTTTTTACAAACTCATCAATTCTTTTATAATTCAGTTTATATAAACTGGGATTTGCGATAATTTCAACCTGAGTTTTACCGATCTCTTCGATAACTGATAAGTTGTTTTCTTTCAAAGTTGTACCCGTTTCTACAAGATCCACAATGAAATCAGATAATTGCAAAATTGGCGCCAACTCTACTGAACCGGTTAATTTAATTATCTCAATAGGGATGCCTTTATTAACAAAAAAATCTTTTGTAAATTTAATAAATTTTGTTGCTATTCGTATATCTTTAATAAAATTACCATCTTTTCCGGCATTGTCTAATAAAAATCGTTTGCTGTCATAACCGGCAATACAAATTCGGGTACTGCCAAATGGTAATGTGCCAAGTCTCATAAATTCAAAATCGCCCTCATAAATAACATCAGAACCGGATATTCCCATATGAGCAACGCCATAATTAACATAAACAGGAACATCACTGTTTTTCACAAATAAAAACCGGTAACCGTTTGGAGGGTCAATATAATCTAACTTTCTTGATTCTTCTTTTATCACAACACCTTTATTTGCAACAAATTCACTAATCTGATTTTGCAGTCTTCCTTTTGGTATCGCAATATTTATGTAATTATTATTATCCATTATCATCATCCATTAGTATTTAAGATTTATTTTTTTTCCTGATTTTACTGATTGAATCGCTTTTTGTATATCGCCGGTTACAGTATTATCATTAATTTCAATATCAATTGCATTAGAATTACAATCAAACCCTGCATTTAATAACTTTTCCAAAGGATACAGCCAGTAACTAAAACCTACAGCATTTCTTTCTAACCCTAAATGAGTAAATAATGTATCATAACGACCTCCGGAGACCAAAGGAGATTCGGCACCTTTGGCATAGAGATGAAAAATGATCCCGTTGTAATAATTAAGTTCTGATAATTCGGAAGGGTCAATTACAATTTTATTTCCATAACCGAGGTTATTTAGTTGGAGACAAAGTTTTTTAAGTGGTGCAACTGCTATTTGTGCTTTTTCAGACAGTGGCAAGGCACTAAACTCATCTAATGAACCTATAAAACTTGAAATTAAAATAATATCCTTTTCTAACTGTTTACTGATATTTAATTCTTTGACCCTGTCTTTTAACCCCTGAATATTTCTGACCCGTATACATGACAAGAGTTCTGTTACTGTATTGAGTGAAAAATCTTTAAATAACTCATTATACAAAGATATGTCACCTATATGAACAAGATAATCAGATAATTTGAGTTCATCGGCAGATTCTAATAATAAAACAAGGATTTCGATTTCTTCATAGGTGAATTTGGTAGATACAATTTCACATCCGATTTGAAAGTACTCTTCCGGGGAGTCTTTTGCCTGGCAACGAACAATCTGATCTGAATAATAATACTTTAAAGTTTCTTCAACATTATTACCCCGTGATGCTAATGATTTTGCTGCAAATAAAGTAATATCGTTTCGTAATAAAACAAGATCTCCATCCCTGTTTATAAATCGGACAGACCCTTTTTTTTGTTTTTCCGATAAAAAATGAGAATAAATATCAAAGTAGTCTATCATGGGAGTTTCAACAGGAAAATAATTCCATTTTTCAAAAAAGGATGTTAATTTTTTTTCAATGCTATTTCTGAATAATGCTTCTTCTTTGTATAATGGCTTACTACCCGGCGGGGTATGTAGAAAATGTGTTTGATGCTTCATTGCAGTTTCCTTAATGGATTTTTATAAAAAATAAGTTTATATGACTTCTTTAGTGATTTTACTTGGATTTAAAAAAGAAACAGTAGTTATGCTGGAATCTTGCCATAAATATTCAGAGTTGCAAATAAAATTCATCATGTATTCCTGATCATCAGGTAAGGACTTTTGCATAATAATCCAACTGACCAGTTCTTTAATTGATGATGAATTGATATAACTTAAACCGGTTATGTCAATATTAATTTTCTTAACATTACTACTTACAATTTGTTCGTGTAGTGATTTAAAAAAAGGCGAAAGAAATTCTCCGGGTGTTGAACTATCTATAGTACCTATTATTTTTAAAGTATCAGCACTAACAATGAACTCTGCACCAAGATAATTAGATTTTGATTCTGCTAATGACATAATCACCCTCACAAATAATCAGTTTTAATTTATAATAGTACATATTAAAAAAATATTCAATACATAGTTTAACTTAATTTAAAAAGTTTTGAAGAAAATGGCTTCATATTTTTCAGGGTAATTGAATCTGAATTATTTAATGACATTATTTCACCCGACCATATATTTGTTAATGATTTAATGTTTTTTAATACGAAACGATGTTTTTTTAAATTGATAGTCATATCTATTGACCGATTGCTGAAGTTAAATATGCCAAGAATACCATTTGTATTGTATATAATGCCCGGTATCTCACTTTCCATAAGGTCTAAAGGTAGCGTTTCTCCGGTATGGCAAAGATCAGATAATTGAATTATCTGAGGAACTTTTTTTAGTATATGTTCAGGTAAGGTAGTAAAGTCATCGCTAAACATAAGCATTCCGCCCGATAGAATAATTGCATTAATCTGGGTATCATGCTGTTCTTTATTGAGCTTTGTATTTGTTCTTAAAATCATACAGTCCGGATCATTAATCCACAAATTGCCATTCATGAAGCTTCGTACAGAAAAGTTACGAATAGAATTTTTAACACCGAGCATCGCACTTGTTTGCAGGAATAAACCGGCAATTTTTCTCCAGTAAGGCGCGGTATCAGGACCGACTCGCATACAATTTACTTTGCCTATTCCCGGGCTGATCGGCATACCGCATCCCTCGAGGATAGTATTTTTACCGGCCTCATCACGAATGATGTCCATCCCGAATTTTAAAACCTCAGCTTTGGATAATCTTTGGTTTAAGTGATTTCCCCCTCTCATACAGGCACCAAACATGAAGTCAAGTTTGAGATAGGTATACCCCCAGTCTTTTACCATTGTCCGGATTACCATTCGTATATATTCTTCAACTGATCTGTTGGTTATGTCAATGCTGTAATAAAATTTCCCCGGCCACATAGGATTATATCCGCAAATAATGGGTTTCCCATATTCAGTCCGTAACAGAAAATCGGGGTTTTCTTTGATGATTTTTGATGTTTTGTCAGCAATAAATGGCGCAAGCCAAATGCCCGGTTTAAAACCATTGGTTTTTATGTAATCAGCAAGAGATTTCATTTTTCCCTGAAACGGCGGGGTAAGATCAAGCCAGTCGCCAACTAATTTCTGGTACCCGTCATCTAACTGTATGTAATCAAGTTCTATCTTTTTTTCTTTAATACTATCGACATTACTCATTACTTTCTCGGGTGTTACTTTGTTAAAATAAATATACCATGACGACCACCCTTTTATATTGGGCTGAAGAATTTTTATGTTTTCTTTTTTTTGAATGTAATTAAAGTATTGATTTTGCAATTCCGTTGTTTCACCTTTTGCTAAAAGGATACCGTCAAGTTCTATAGATTCTCCGGGTAATAACATTTTTCGACCAAAATCATATACCACTTCAAAATGACTTTTTTTCTTTTCATTTTTGTTTAATAATAATTTAATATAGAGAAACTGATTGAAAGGGGATAGTTGACCGACTATAAATGATTCATCGGTATGTATGTTTGAAATTAGGCTGTACATTTCTGATGAAAACACACCGGGGATATTTGATGGTAAATTAGCCATGTTACTTGATGTTAATGAAACTAAACTTAACCATGGACGAAGCGGTTTTTCAGATAACCGGTAGCTTCGTGTTGTTGACCATGACTGATATCCATTTCGAAGAAATGAAATTGAGCCGGGTTTAAAATCACTTAAAAAGTAATCAATACCATTCTCAGCAGGAAAGAAAAGTCTTGTTAATCGAATCGTTGTTTTACTGATATTTTTTAACCGTAAGGATAGCGATGAACCGAAACCTGGTGAGTTATCCCATTTCCCTTTTAGTTCTACATAATTATTTACATAGTATAAATTTCCGCGACCACTAATAAATTGTTTGGTAAGAGGAATTTTTTTTCGAACAATGCCGAATTTTAACTCGATTTTCGGTAAAAGACCTAAATCATCCCATAAGATATCATGATTTTTGAAATTCGGATCCCATTTTTTATCAGTTTCATTTCCCATAAAAAATTTAATCCTCCGGACTTACGTAGATATCATCTAATCGATAAACACGGTCTGATAAATTGACCTCACCGCTATTTTCTGAAGAGATTGAAGTGATTTCAAAAAATTTGCGTAATGATGAATTATTATTCCATTTTATTTCAATATTCATCTGAAAACTTTTCTGGATGCCGTTGTTTGTTGCTTTTTCAGGTTTCGGCCAGAATGAAAAAGTGCCGTCCATTTTTGGCAGTAACTGAATAGGGTTCTCCCAGCGGTGGTTAAACATTGTAACCGGTATTTCGCTATTGCTCTGGTAGAGAAAAACGGTAGCATTACTAATCGGATTGAGTGTATCAGAGTCGATTATTCTTCCTACTATTGCCGGGAAAACAAAAATATGTTTATCCTGTGGGGTTGATGACTGTATTAACTGCTGTTCTTCAATTGAATCGTCGGTATGTCTTGGTGTTCTTGATATTACATCAACCGCTTCTTTTACCAGTGATAATATATCAATATCCGCCTGATTACTTTCTCTCTTATTATTTTCTGAATGTATTATACCACGAGAGGAAACAACATACATTGGTTTGGTTTTATTGAGTATATAGCATGCCATGTCAAGCCGGCATTGTTCACATTTACAAATGTCTTTTTTTTCATTCAGTATATCATTAAGAAATCTTTTTACTAAATCTTCAACTATGTTGTGAACATCCATGGTATTCTCCCTTAAATTTAAAGCCCCTATTGACAAATAATAAGTAATAAATTATATTTTGTCAATGATAAGTATCGCATTATATAATCCGGAAATTCCTCAAAATACAGGCAACATTGCCAGGCTTGCTGTTGGTCTTAATATACAACTTTACATCGTTGGTAAACCATCATTTTCTATGGATGATAAACATGTACGAAGAGCCGGTCTTGATTACTGGAAATTTTTACATTTACAACAATTTGAGTCGCTTGAAACATTTCTTGCCGCCACATCCGGTAGAAGAAAAATTCTTGCAACAACAAAAGGGGCCTGTCCCTATTATTCATTTCAATATCAGAAAGACGATATAATTATATTCGGTTCGGAAGGTTCCGGTTTACCAAAGGATTACATTACATCAAATCTTGATCTGTCAGTTACTATTCCCATGCCCGGTGAAGTTCGCTCTCTTAATCTTTCAAATAGTGCCGCAATTTTAGGATATGATGCTCTATTACGAACCGGGTATTTTGAAGGTTTTGATAAAAATATCAATTTTTTTACAGAATTGTAAAATCAATCACTATTTCTAAAACATAATAGTTTTTATTCTTATTATGGTCTACAATAGTATTAGGTGGTTTTGCGGGGGGCGAATAATGATATTAAATTTTACCGATGTTTATTATGATAAAGTGGAAGATGTGCCTTTGGCTGTTTTAATTGACGACATAAAAAAATGTTATTATTATCCTATTTCATATTCAATTGCGGAAGATTTGATTAGTGCTTCTCTTGGTGAGAATGATTTTGATTTGCCTCTTAAAGATATTATAAGGGATTTAGTAACCTATTCCAATGCTCAGGTTTTGTCTTTATCATTAATTGATGGTACTGACGGGAAATGTTCGGGACGTTTTCTTGTAAGGTATCATGATCAGGTTAAGGAATATACCATGGTACCTGATCAGTTAATTTTATTTTCAATTTTATTTGAGATACCAATTTTTGTTGAAAAACCGTCACTTGTCGGTTTAATGTCTGCCGATTCATATTATGCACAGTCTATTTTTGATTGTAATACTCTTAATTAATTAGATTTTTTCAGATCGATTCGTGCTTGAATCTTCTTTCTGAACTCTTCTTTATCGATTGGTTTTGATATGTAGTCATTGCCACCCATTTGTATGAATCTGTCTTTATCACAACTTAAGGCGTGAGCGGTAAATATAATAACATGGATATTTTTAAGTTTTGCATCCAATGTGATAATCTTCAATAATTCTTCTCCACTCATAACAGGCATTTGCATATCAAGTAATAATAAATCATAATCAGTTTTTTGTAGTTGCTCAAGGGCGTCCTGACCGTTATTTGCAAAATCACATTCAACTTCGAGGTGTTTTAAAAGCAGTTCAACTAATTTTTGATTAATGATGTTATCATCAACTACTAATATTTTAAATGATGAGTTATTTTTTATTCTAACACGAGGGGTTTTATGTATGTTTGGCATTTCATGGGGGGGATTTGTTGCATTTATTACAGGAGGATTGTTGATTTTTCGATTTCCTTTATTAATTGGTATTGAGATAGTGAATTTTGAGCCGGTATTAGGGATGGTTGAAACGGTAATTTGCCCTTTCATAAGCTCTATAAGCTTTTTTGTAATTGTTAAACCAAGTCCGGTTCCTCCAAACTCTCTGGTAATTGATGAATTTGCCTGATAAAACGGGAGGAAAATATCAGATAGTTTATCCTGATCAATTCCGATGCCGGTATCTTCAATTGTGATGCTAAGTAAATCATTTTTAATAGAGCAGAAAAAACTCACACCGCCGGCTGTTGTAAATTTAAAAGCATTGCTAAGCAGGTTGTTTATTATCTGGTATAATCTGAAATCATCAATTATTATACAACCAGTAATGCTTTCGTCTATAAATAGGTTGAAATAAAGTTTTTTCTCATCAGCAATATATTGAAATTGTTTTTGAAATGTAATCATAAATATTCGAATGTCACATGATTTTTCTGTAATAGTTAATCGACCGGATTCAATTTTGGAAAGGTCAAGAATTCCGTTTATTATGTGAAGAAGGTTATTTCCTGAGGTATTAATGATTTTTAGTATATCTTTTTTCTCTTTATTTTTTTCTTCCTCAATGAGTACTTGAGTAAAACCAATAATTGAGTTTAAAGGAGTTCTAATTTCATGACTCATATTCGCAATAAATTCACTTTTTATTCTGTTACCGGCCTCGGCAGCTTCTTTTGCCCAGATTAAATCAATTTCTGCTTGTTTCGCATCTGTTATATCTCTTTCTACGCAGACAAACGCTCCTTTTTCATCATTGGTTTGATTGTATAATGGTGTGACTTTTATTTCACTGATGAAAAAAGACTGGTCTTTTTTCTTACCGCTTACAGTGCCTGTCCAGATTCCATTGTGTGAAACCTGACTCATTATTTCAGATTGCAATCTGAGTGGATTTTCTGTTGGTAAAAGGTCAAAAAGTGATTTTGAGAGAATCTCTTGTAAATTATACCCATAATGCGATAGAGTTGCATTATTTGCATATTTAATTTTGAAATTAAAGTCAAATGCGATAACGCCATCGTAAATATTATCAGCAACCTGGGTTATGAAAATATCCTTCTGTCTGAAATTAATTTCATCGGTTACATCTTCAATAATCAGAATAATTGAATCTTCATTAATCGCACTCATTTTAGCATTATAATATTTTATGCTTCCCCGGTTTTCTCCTTTATAACTGAATGTTACGGGAAAGTCATGTTGTGTTGTTTTTTTAATAAATGAATAGATTACTGATGATGTTTCATTGGTAAAAAGTTCTGAAACTTTTTTACCGATAACAGATTCCGGTAAAGTCCGTTCGTTTTTATAGGGTTTGTAGCCGGTACAAGTACCGGCTTTATCCAGATATAAAATACTATCGGGTATAAGTGATAGTATTGCCCGGTTAGTAAGTTTTTGTTGTATGAGTTGTTTATTTGTATAGTAATGCGAAAAGTAAAACTGTAACGTATTTGAAATGGATGTAAGTATTGATTGTAATTCATCAGAAAGTGTTGTTAATTGAGTATATTCTAAAAGAATAGAGCATTTGAACCCATTATTAATAGTGAATGGAATACTAATCAACGTTTCAATCATATCATTTTTTAGTATTTTATTAATCATCATATTCTGTGAAGCAGTTGTATATTCATTACTGTTTTCTGTATCAATCTGAGATATAAAACTTTGATAATCCATTGTGCAATTATGATTGTGATCCGCTGATGACTGTATGTAATCAATGGTTTTATTAGTATTATAAACAAGAACTGTTACTTTGCAGGATCCTGTTATAATACGTATTAAATCTAAAGCAACTGATTCACGATTTTTTGAAGTTCCTTCCTGACTGAATAATACATTTGAAAATTCAAGAAATTGTGTCTGAAAATTCATGCTGAATCCTTTATCATAGTATAGTTCAATATGAGAATAAGTGCAAATTTAAAAAATTATAAAAAGTATTTGACATTCAATGAAACTTAACTTATACTTAATTTACTTAAATATAAGTTAATTAAGAGGTTTGATGAAATATACATTTGGTGATAAACTCAGAGCAGTTAGAGAAAAGAAAAAAATGACAATGAAAGATGTTGCAGAGAAAGCGGGTGTAAGTGAAAGTCTTATATCCCAAATAGAAACAAATAAAGTGTCACCGGCTATTGAAACCCTTTTGACAATTAGTGAAATATTGGATATAGATCTTGAATACTTATTTAGCGATTTGAAAAAGACACGCAAAGTTAATCTTGTGCGGTTTGATATGAGAAATAAAATTATTTTACAGAATGTGACATATGAGCAACTTGTAAAAACTGTTGAAGAAAAAAATGAACATGGTATAGAAGCATATTATATGACTATAGAAAAAGGCGGAAAAAGCGGATCTGACGAATATGGTCATAAAGGAAAGGAACTCGGGGTTATCATATCAGGAAGTGGTGATTTCACTATCGGGGGGCAGACAATGCACTTGAACGAAGGTGATAGTATTTCTTTTGATTCTGATGTGCCTCATTCACTTGTTAACAGTGGAAATAAAGATCTGAAGGCGTTTTGGGTAATAACCCCGCCAAAGACTTTTATGAATACAATTTAAAAAGGAGCACTACTATGGGCAAAACAATTGCAGAAAAGATTTTTGATGCTCATCAGGTCGATAAGCCGTTTGAAGATACGACTATTGTTAAACTTGATGCTGTATTCTGTCATGAAATAACAACTCCTATTGCTATAACAGATCTTATGGCAAGGGGAATGGACAGGGTTTTTGATCCGTCAAAAATTAAAGCGGTAATCGATCATGTTACACCGGCTAAAGATTCTAAAACAGCTGAACAGGGTAAAATCCTTAGAGACTGGTCACGAAGACATGGTATAAAAGATTTTTTTGACATTGGTAATAATGGTGTGTGTCATGCAATATTTCCGGAAAAAGGTTTTGTCCGACCGGGGTATACCATAATAATGGGTGACTCTCATACATGTACTCATGGTGCATTTGGTGCATTTGCCGCAGGTGTCGGTACTACAGATCTTGAAGTTGGTATATTAAAAGGTGTATGTTCATTCAAGGCTCCTAAGACCATTAAGTTTGAGTTAACAGGAGAGTTACAAGAAGGTGTATATGCTAAAGATGCCATTCTATTTATAATCGGGCAGATTGGTGTAAATGGAGCAACGAATTGCGTAATGGAATTTACCGGTACTATCGTTGATGATATGTCAATGGAATCAAGAATGACATTATGTAATATGGCAATTGAAGCCGGCGGAACCTCAGGTGTTTGTTACCCTGATATGACAACTGTTGAATATTTGTGGCCATACATAAAAAATGATTTTGCTTCAAAAGATGCAGCATTAAAAGAATACAGCAAATGGGTTTCAGATTCTGATGCAAAGTATGACCGGGTTTTCAAATATGATTTATCAAAACTTGAGCCTATGGTAACATTCGGATATAAACCGGATCAGGTAAAAACAGTTCGTGAATTAACCGGAGAAAAAGTTGATCAGATATATATCGGTTCATGCACAAATGGTAGAATAGAAGATTTGAGAATTGCAGCAGCCGTTTTAAAAGGTAAGAAAATTGCACATAGTGTTCGAGGTGTTCTATCACCTGCTACACCTGAAATCTATAAAATAGCATTAAAAGAAGGTTTAATCGATATTTTTATGGATGCCGGTTATTGTGTAACGAATCCAACTTGCGGTGCCTGTCTTGGAATGAGTAATGGTGTTCTTGCAGAAGGTGAGGTTTGTGCTTCAACGACAAACAGAAATTTTAACGGTAGAATGGGTAAGGGCGGTATGGTTCACTTAATGAGCCCCGCAACAGCAGCAGCAACTTCATTGACTGGAACAATAACAAACTCATCACTTTTTAAAGGAGGAAAATAATATGAAATCATTTAGCGGAAAAGTATTATTTTTGGATAGAAGTGACATTAATACCGATGAAATTATCCCGGCAAAATATCTTACTGAAATAACAAAAATGGCATTAAAACCATATTTACTTGAAGACTTGAAAATGAATGGTTTTAATCCGGTAACTGATATTGCAGGAAAAAAAGTTATCATTACAAGAGAGAATTTCGGTTGTGGCTCTTCAAGAGAACACGCACCGTGGGCTTTAGAAGTAAATGACATTAACACCGTGATAGCAGTTAATTATGCACGAATTTTCAGGCAGAATATGTATAATTGTGGTATGCTTGCAATTGATTTATCGAAAGAAACGGTTGATGATATTTTTATAACATTTTCCGGTAAAGATACTGATTGTGTTATTGATACAAAACAATCAACTATTCAGTTAAAGTCCGGCGCAACTGCAAAAACGATTAATTTTAAACTTGACGGTTTTGATAAGGCACTTGTTGAGTCTGAAGGCTGGGTTGGTTACGCTGATAAGAATTATTAATAAACGAGATCTGTAACTAATAAAACGGGGTGTGATACGTAGCACTCCGTTTTGTAACAGGTAAAATAGTGCTGTCAGGAAGTATAAAATAGTAAGTTTTTATTATAGAGCTTCTTGTAAAAATATTTTTTTATTTTGAATCTTTGCAGGAGTTTCTAAACTAAATAAATTATGACAGATAGTTACCAGTAAGTATGAAAATGGAGAGTGTATTGTGTAAATGGCATTATACTTCTTAATAATGCAGAATTATTAAAAGAAATTAAGTTTGAGTGTGATTTTATTTTTTTATCCAGGATGTTTGTAAATAATAGTCATATCTATGAGTTCATAATTTGAATTCAGGTGTAATATGCAGTTATTATTATTTCTCATCGTTCCCATATGTGTCTGAAATTCTGTAGAACTTACAATCAAATCCCGGTTACGTTCAATAATCTCTTTAAGTAAACCTAAAATCACACTGTTTTTTAAAACAAGAAAAACTCTTAATATAAATCTTAAAATAGTAGCAAAACTAAAGGAATGAAATCTAAGTCTTAAAAATCGTATAACATCAAAATTATACTCACGTATTTTAATGGTAATATCTTCAGAAACAGAAACTGCTCCATCATTTAATCCAATACTATAAGGATTTTTAATTTCTTCGTTTATATAAGGCATCATTTTTTCAAAAATCCAATTGATTACACCTTCCCGGCTAGTAATATTCATTTTATCGCGATATTTATCGATTTCCTCAAGCAAAAAAGTATCAATTTTAAAGTGAAATCTATGAGTAGTATACATATGTGTCTCCCTATTTATTAAAGGAGAAAAAGTGAAAAATATTGAAGAAAAACAAAAAAAAATTGATAATTTATTTTCTATCAACTTTTTATATACAAATATTTAACTAAATGGAAACAAAATCCAGATAATAATGAATGCACAATTAAAAAAATATGTTATGAGTACACCAAAGTCTTGAAAAATAATTATTAATACAATATTATAAATTTATAAAATTTCGTGGAGAAAAAAATGGAATTAATGTCACCGGCAGGAAATTTAAAAAGTCTGATAGCTGCAATAGAAGCCGGGGCTGATTCTATTTATATGGGGTATTTAAAATTCAATGCCAGAAGACCTGCTGATAATTTTGATGTTGTGTTATTAAAAAAAGTAGTCGATTTTGCTCATTCAAAGGGTAAAAAAATATACCTTGTACTTAACATTGATTTAAAATCAAGTGAATTAAGTGAGGCGTTACGAGTTATTGAATATTCAGTAAAGATTAATATAGATGCGATTATTGTTAAGGATTACGGTCTTGTTTCTATTCTCAGTTCGTATTATAAAGGAAAGATTCAATTTCATGCATCCACGCAAATTGCCATTACATCAAGTGAAGGTGCGCTGTTTGCCCAGAAAACCGGGTTTTCAAGAATTGTATTAGCAAGAGAACTTGATATAGATGAAATTAAGGCGATTACAGAGAAAATCACCATTTCAACAGAAGTTTTTGTCGAAGGTTCAATGTGTTTTTCTGTATCAGGAAGATGTCTTATGTCATCGTGGGTCGGGGGAAGAAGCGGTAATCGTGGTGGTTGCACAGCTCCTTGCCGTTTACAGTGGGATAGTTCAGGTAAAAAGTATACATTCTTTTCTATGAAAGACATGCTTTTAGTATCCCGTTTATCGGATATTGAAAAAAGTGGTGTTGATTCACTGAAAATTGAAGGCCGGCTGAAAAGTTATGCGTGGGTTTACGCAATTACAAAAGTGTATCGTGAAGCGCTGGCGATTGTTGATGATAAAGAAAAAATTGAGAATTTCAAATCTGAACTTTCTAAATATTCAGCTCGTGATACCGGGGAAGGTCACTTTTTCGGACATTCTGATTTAATCGGTTCAAACGACAATTGGGATAATTATAAAAAAGGAACAGAGGTTTCTCTTGAAATCAATCCCGGTTTATTTGATATTGTAATTATCATTGATATAATTGAAAGTGAAAATAATAATCTTATCTGTAGAGTGCAGGTTGAAAATACCGTGGAATCAATGGAGTTTGCTAAACCGCTTCCGGCAAAAAAAGGAAGGTCGGTTGAGTTAACCGAAATTAAATCCACAATTCAATCATTAATAGAATATAAAACTGCTGTTATAAATATAAACGTAACTGAACATACAGCGGCTGCTACTCAGATTTTGAAAATCGCTGAAACAATTGTTAATAAAGTAAAATTACTGGTTAAAAGGGTAAATGAATTACCCGTAGTCAGTGATGAGCTAAAGAAAGTTGTTGAGTATAATTATGAGGATTTCAATAGACCGGTGGCAGTTGGTGGTTTTCCTGATAAATTACTGATTGATTATACCCAGTTTTCCTATTTCGCAAACGAAGAAAAAATAAAAAATATCAAAACAATTACCGCTGAAATAGTTTCTCTTCCGGATATTAATATCCTGAAAAAAATAGCAAAAAAATATAATCTGATAATTTCATTACCCCATATTATATATGAAAAAGATATTGAGTTCTATAAAAAAATGATTAGCCAGTTAGTGGCAGAAGGACTTACTCATTTTGAAGCAAATTCATTTACCGGTATATCACTTATTTCTACCGTTGAATGCAGTAAATATGCAGGTATCGGGATTCCGGTTTATAACCACTTAGCGGCTGATTTCCTGTTTAAACAGGGGTTTCAATCGGTTTATTGTGCGTATGAGGCAGAATCGGCAGTTATTGAGGCTTTAAGTAAGACCGTGAGAGGCAGTGTTGAGGTTTTAGTATATTCAAAATTGGCATTATTCATATCAAGAGTTGATGGAGCGGACTTTAAAGATGGTGCTGTTTTTAAAGATAAAATCGGAACCGAAGTGGAATGTCGCTCTTATGGTGGAACAAAACATTTTATCAGTAAAAAACAATTTTCTTTAATTGATGAAAAGGTAAAAAAAATGAATATTAGTGCTGATTCATTAACAGCTGATATCAGGCATACTAAAAATACAAATGAAATAATGAAGAAATTATTTACCGGTAATTTTGATGAAAATGACTCATCATCGTTTAATTTTTTTGGAAAACTTGTATAAAATGAAACATAACCCCGAAATACTTTAAAATGTAAATTGTACTTGATAATCACCTGCTAAATCAGTTATACTACGTTTTATCAGTATAATTAAAAAGTGAGGGGTAGAATGAATAAACGAATATTTCCGATATCAAAAAATTGCTACATTATATACACCGGACAATCATCATCAGATGAAAAATCATTTTTACGAATAGGTTCAAACGGCAGTATCGATAAAGATATTCAACGGCATATTGGTTATATCGTTATACCTGACGCAACCAAAGTTGATTATCCGGCTGAAATAAATGATATTAAATATATGGAAAAGGGTAAAATCCGGTATATTTGTAATAAGGAAAATCAGGAAAAATTATTCAAAAAACTTGAAGAATCGGGCGTTAATGAATCTGATATTTTTCATAAAGATTTATCAAAAGATCTTGATAATATAAGTCGAATTGATAATAAAAAACATTTTTTTACCGTATTTTATGAAAATAAAAATGTTAAAATTGTTTCTGATGATGAAGTTTTCTTTGAATTATTTGACAGCACTACCGAAGGTGAAGATTTCGTAGAACAGGAAAAAAGATTAAGAAATTTTATTGATACTTTAGAAAAACTTAAAATTGAAAATACCGATAAAAAGATTTTTACTGGCATTAAAACTTATTCAACAAATAAAGACATTGAAAATAAAAAGTGTTCATTCTTTCTTCTTCAGGAAAAATCATATATACCATTAAACCCCCGAATGTTTAGAGTTGTACGAACAAGCGAGTTAAAAGCCCGGTTTATCTGTAACAGTTCTGTCAGGTTTAATATCGGTAAAGAAATCAAACTTGCTGTTGTAATTGACGGTCGTGAGGATTGTGTCTGCAAAGGGATGATTGATTCCGGTGAAGTTATTGAAAGTCAGGTGTTGTATTCATATTCATTTGATGTGAAATTTAAATCTATAGAAGATATGTCAAAAGTACTCAGTATTTATTCCATTCTTTTGACAAGGGTAGCGCGATGAAAAGATTAATCATAGCACTATGTATTTTGTCAATGTTTACATCTGTATTTGGACAGATTGCCGATGATGAAATAAAAATTAACGATAAGGGCGTTTTTTTTGAGGATTTTAAAGGCGAATATACCTATACAGAACCGCAATCAGAAATTATACGAATCGGTATATTATTATCACAAGGGTTAAAAGAAAATAAAAAATCGTTTCAATACCATTCAAAATATTCAGTTACGTATTCCGGGGATACTGAATCTGACGGGAAATATAACGCAATCATTTTTTCCATCGATAAAGATGCGAAGGTTGATACAATTAAAAATGTACGGGCAATTCTGTCCTCATTCTTAATGGCTCACTATGAATATACTCAGAAAGATGCTGATATTTTATCGTATTTTCTGACTGTCTATAATAATGTATATAGAGGAAATACAGGTTTTTTTGCCGGTAAATACAAGCCGTCAGTTACTGAATATATTACAGAAAAAAATGCAGGAATTGACCGGGTTTACTCCGAATGGATTGGTCAAACGAAGATAATTATACCATTAACAAGAGAAGGGTTTATGCAAATCCCCGAGGTTCTTGAGTTGTCTGATAAAAAAGTGACTGACCGGGTTAAAACGGATGCTGATGCAAGTGTCGTGACAAATGAAACTGGGACTGATCAGGGTAAAACAAATGTTGATGTTAATGTAGCACCAAATAAAACTGCCAGTGATCTGGTTAAAACAAATGCTGATGCAAATGTATCAACAAATAAAACTATAACCGATGAAGCTGTGCAAACACAGGGTGATAATACTGCTAAAGGTGTTGCCGATCCACTTACACAACTTACTGAAATAAAAGAAAAGGATATTGCAAGAAGAGAAACCGCAATTGCCGGGATTGAGACCTCAGCTGATTTAACTGCTGCTATTAAAACTGAAATTTCCGAAGTGAAAAAAGAGTTAACAACGGAAAAAGAAAAACTTAAAGAAGTTTATGCGAATGTTCAAGAAGAAGATGCCACGAAAGATTCGATTGTTCAAAAGACTCTGCGTGCGTATTCAATCAATCAGTATTTCTGGATTATACCGCTTATTGTGTTACTTTTAATTCTACTTATTTTCATCGCATTGCGGTTAATGAAAAAGAAACCATCACATTCTCAGTCAGGCAACAGTATTAGACGTGATTATTCAACTGATTTATATACAGAGAAAAAATCGACTGTTTCAAAATCACCGTATCCTGAGAGTTCAAAGACTGAGGTTTTAAAAAATAATCAGGAAAAGAAAACAGAATCAAAAAAGGATGTTGAGGATATAACCAGTGAACATCCAGTTGAATCGGATGTTGCTGATAATGATACAAAAGCGGATGAAGAGATTGCAGGTGAGAATGAAGAGGTTGCGATTGATACGGTTATTTTGCAGAATGCAAAATTCAGGACTAAAATTGATATGTTACGAAGAGAAAAAATCAGTAAATTTCAGTTGTTGTATAATAAGGAAGCTTCATTTATTGATGAAGAGGAACATTCCGGCGAACTGGTTGTTATTGAATCAAAGCTAAGTGTAACAGATATCGGGCTTGATTATTTGATGACTACCGGTGATATCGGGTTGTATCTTGATGAAATTGTTGAGTTAAAGAGTATTAAATTACGGGTTGATAATGCTGATTTTAATCGAAATGATGCTTTGTATACCTATAAACTGGTGGTGGTTGAGCCTTTAAAACGGGAATTAAGCAAACTCTTTACTGTTAAAGATTCAGTTGTCGGGCAGAAGAAAATGCCTGTTTTCGGTCAGGATTCTGCGGTTATCGATAAGCTTGTGCTATCAGATTTAGAAAAGCCGACTCAAAATAAAACATCGGTGAATTGGCAGGATTGTAAGATAAGGGATGAGCATGTTATAGCAAGTTTTATAAGTACTTCACAACCTCTTATTGATACCGTGGTAGAACTATCAGTTAATGGATCGGTTAAAGAATTTTTCATTTATAAAGTAAAATGCTCAAATGATGTTTTCGAGTGTTTTGTGAGGTAGAGACCTCACTCGTGGTGAGGGGGGGGCGGTTACCTTAGGAATATGCTCGAATGATGGGCTTTAATGGGGACTAATATATTTCTACAGATAAGCAGAAAGATGGGGAGAAGCAAAGCAGTAAAAGCGCAAAAATTGGGGATACATTTGATACTTTGATTGGCGTTGTGTCAAACGTTAATAATGTTGTCGATCCAGTGTTTACTATCGGGGGATCTTCATTAAATAAAATGACAAATTTTTCACTTGCAGAAATCTCCTTTAAGTCTGGTTTACTCGGTTTAGCCGGTGGAGGAACAATGATTTTTGGAGGAGTACTTGCGTTAAATGATGCGATTAATGCTGGGAAAAATGGTGCAGATTATTCATTTGCACGAGCTTTTTTAAGAGGTATGCGGAATGGTCTTTCCATAACTGCTGGAACAGTTGTTACAGGTACTCTATGTGGTGCAATAGGATGGACTGGTGTAGGTGTGCCAGTAGCTGTAGGATTAGGAATAATGACTTCATACACTGCTGATAGTATTCTTGGGTCATTTGAGGGGTATTTAATTAATAAATGGGGTTTATAAATGAGAGTATTTAGGTTGTCTTTCTTCTCAAAAACAATTAATATATTTTTTTCTTTGTGTTTTCTTCTAGTAGTAATAGTCGGCTTAGATATGTATAGTAAAACCAAGGAATCAATAGCATTATTTGGTGTATTCTTTTTTTTGTTTTTCTCTGTTTTACTTCCTGCATTTAATCAAACGTACAAATACAAACTTTACGATGATCACATGCAGATCATCTGGTTTGGTATGAAAATTCCGATCCAGAATTATTATTATAATATTAAAGCGATTAATAGGTTTATACCCGGTATGTATTTTATGGATTACCATGATCAGTATTCTGGCAAAAATATGGTATTCTGGCTTTTTACAATGGAAAGGAAGTACAAATTTTTCAAGTTTCTTATGGATAAGAATGACCAGATAAAGTTTGATGAAAGTATTATTAAAGCGATGAAGAAAAAGGGATTGATTTAAGGGGAACGTGTTAAGTGTCTGTGCCACTTGCACGATAAAACAAGAAAAACCCTTGTTAATCATCTAACCCAATCTCCGTCATCGTGACGTCGATTCGCGTCGCAAACTTCACAATTAGCTAAAATTGTCCAGAGAATCATTAGAGTATACGGGACGATCTATGATGTTAAATCTAAAGTAAACTAAAAAAATGATTGATATTTGCTATGGAGTACAGTATATTAATGTAAAGTATTATTTGATTGGAGGTTTTAATGGTTGCTTTAAAAGAAAAGGTTCTGTCAGAGGCTTTAAGTTTATCTCCAATTGATAGAGCAGAATTAATTGAACGGGTATATTCGAGTTTTGATTTTTCATCAAAAGAAGAAATTGATGAAAAATGGGCAATAGAGGCGGAATCCAGAATAAAAGCATTTGAAGAAGGAAAAATACAAAGGGTATCTGTTGATGATGTTTTTGCGGGCATAAACAATGGTTGATACTATATGAAAATAAGTTTTTTAAAAATTGCTCAGATAGAGTTTGAAGAAGCTGTAGATTATTATAACCATCAAAGTGAGGGATTGGGATTTGACTTTGCACTTGAAGTGTGAAGAAGACTCTTCATAATAAAAAAACCTGCCTTAGTGAATTGTATTCACCGGCAGGTCATTGTTTATTTTGAGTATGAATTTAATATAATTTATAGTATTAAGTATGACGCGACATCTTAATTCTATTATCTAATCACCTGTTTTCAAAATTGATAAGAATGCGTTTTGCGGAATTTCAACATTTCCTACCATTTTCATTCGCTTTTTACCTTCTTTCTGTTTTTCAAGAAGTTTTCTCTTTCTTGAAATATCACCACCATAACATTTAGCAGTAACGTCTTTACGGTATGCAGAAATCGTTTCACGGGATATTACTTTTCCGCCGATTGACCCTTGAATCGCAATTTGAAACTGCTGTTTTGGTATGGTTTCCCGCAGTTTTTCACAGGCAACCAGTGCTCTTTCCCTTGCTTTATCTTTATGAACAAGCATCGATAATGCATCTACTATATTACCGTTAACAAGAATATCAAGTTTTACAACGGTAGTTTCCTGCGATGAGGAAAACTCATAATCGAATGAGGCATATCCTTTACTGTATGATTTTAATTTATCATAAAAGTCATATACAATCTCAGATAATGGCAATTCGTATATTAATTCAACACGTTTTTCATCTAAATAGGTCAGGTTTTCCTGAGTTCCTCTTTTATCAAGACATAAGTTAAAAAGTGAACCTAAATAAGTATCCGGTGTTATGATAGTTGCTTTTACAAATGGTTCTTTTACAGACTCGATTGTAATCGGGTCCGGATAATTTACCGGATTATCAACAATCAGCACCTCACCGGTTTTTAAGGTTACTTCATACTGCACCGAAGGAGCTGTTAATATAATGGAAACATCAAATTCCCTTTCCAGTCGTTCCTGCACAACTTCGAGATGTAATAAACCTAAAAAACCGCATCGAAAACCGAACCCTAAGGCTTGAGAAAAGTCTTTGGCGTATGTTAAAGATGCGTCATTCAATTTCAATTTTTCTAATGCAGTTAATAAATCATTATACTCATCACTTGCTACCGGATATATTGATGAAAAAACAACCGGTTTTGCTTCTTTAAAACCTTTAAGCGGTTCTTTAGCTCTTCTAGTATTGAGAGTTATTGTATCACCGACATTTATATCACATATTGTTTTAATATTTGCAATAATATACCCGACTTCACCTGATTCAAGTTTATCTTTTTTATCAAGCCCGAGTTTAAAGTAACCAACTTCCTCAACCTGATACACTTTATCAGTATGCATTAAATATACCTGATCTCCGGCTTTTAACTCACCCTCAAAAACTCTGACATGAATAACAACACCTCTGAATTCATCATAATGACAATCAAATGCTAATGCCCGAAGCGGTTTTGCAACTGCAGCTTCAGGAGGCGGTATTCTTTTAACTATTGCTTCAAAAATATCATCAATTCCAATGCCTGCTTTTCCTGAAGCCAGAATTGCCTCATCCGAATCAAAACCAAGGTCTTTATCGATCTGCCGTTTTACTTCTTCAATATTTGCAGAGGGTAAATCTATTTTGTTAATGACAACAATAATTTCAAGATTATGCTCTAAGGCAAGATATAGATTTGCCAGTGTTTGAGCTTCAATCCCCTGTGTTGAATCGATTAATAACAGAACTCCTTCGCAGGAATTTAATGCTCTTGATACTTCGTAGGTAAAATCAACATGCCCCGGTGTATCAATAAGGTTTAAATTATATGTTATACCATCTTTTGCTTTGTAAGGAAGAGTAATAGCATTACTTTTTATAGTAATTCCACGTTCCCTTTCAATATCCATATTATCTAATATCTGATCCTGGAAATTTCTGTCTGCAACGAGATTACAGTGCTGTATTAATCGGTCTGCCAGTGTTGACTTACCATGATCGATATGGGCAATTATAGAAAAATTTCGTATTCTTTCTGCGTTCAATGTATACCTCTTTAAATAATTAAGCGTTTACTAGTCTCTAGCAAAAACACCATACGTTAATAGAATCTTTGCAAGAGACTTCCCGAAATGTACGGGTAAAATGTCATGATTTTGGTACCCCGAAATCTCAGGGGTTTTACATGAATCATTGATCTATAACATATTTTAATAATAAAATAAAGAAATGCTTATTTTTATTTTACTAAATGTTATAATATGTTATTATTGTATTATCTATCTTAAATGAATACAGAGCGATTTTATTGTGTTCAAATTTAAATTAAAGTTGGTGGTTACTTTGCAGAAAAACATTTTTTTCCTACTATATTTGTTGATAAATACAATGTTCATTTTCGGTTATGACGGAGTAACAAAAGCCACAGATTATGAAGAGGATATCAAATTACAAGCAACTCTTGAAGTCACAACTGATACTGTAATAACAGAAGAAGTTATTATTGAAGAACCTGTGGTAGTTGAAGAACCACTAAAAAAAGAAATAAAGACTGTTGAAGAACCTGTAAAAGATATAGAAGAGCCGGTTGTTGTTCAGGAAAAAGATGAAAACCCGGTATCTAAAGATCCGACAACAGATAGTAAACCGGTACGATTAGTTATTAAAGAAGAAGCCGATATTGTTTTAGATGAAACATCAGATTTAATCCCGCAATTTGTTGGTAATTTAATTCTATTCAGACCTGACGCTTTGCAGCGAACTGCTCCGGGTTTACGATATGAAAAAAGTACTAAAAATGATAATAAAACTGATTATGAAATGCCTGATTTCTTACCGGATAGTGAAAAGGATTTTTATTTAGCTTATCCGAAATTAAAGAGAAGCAACAACATTATTATACCAAGTGACTTAAAAATTAAAGATGATTTAGGTGTCATCATTTTTAATCAGGCAGAAAATAGTATTAAATCTAATACTATCAGTACTGCTATTACAATACTTGAAAAATTACTTTACTATAATTATGACGTATATTCAACAACCTATTCTTTAGCGTACTGTTATTATAAAATATCAGATTTTGATATAGCAAATAAATACTTGGCTGTTTCAAAAACTGTTGTTAATGATTTAAACTTGCAGTCTATGAGTTTTGAGTTGTCTGCCGAAATACAATATAATCTAAAAGAATATAATCTTGCGTATAATGATTATTTAAAAGCACTTTCAAAGGATAGGGGAACATTAAGAGATGGTGATTTATTCTATAAAGCAAGTTTGTGTCTGATTAAACTAAATAAATTAGGTGAAGCAAAAGAATTATTAGAAATAGCAGTTAAGAATGGCAATCGCCTTGCAAAAATAAATCTCAAATGGCTTAATGAAAAATTAACTAATGTAAATAAATAAACGATTTTTTATTTATTTATGCTTTGAAAATTGTTCCTGTTCAATAATAAATTTTCTTCGTAATGCACCAATGTTGCTTAATATTGTTTCAAGCTGTTGGGCATTGTTCGTTAAGTCTCTAAATCTTTTCTTAATTGTAGCAGGAGCTTTTGACCTTACTTCAGTATTAATGCTAACGATTCTTTCTTTTAATAAAACCAGATTGAAATATGTAGTATCTAGAAATTTTAACAAAGATTCATTCGTTCCATTTTTTATTTTATAATTTGCATCACTATTGGGTTTTACGATTTCATCAAATGTTTGAATCTTCTTTTTAATAGATAGTGAAAACTCATCAATTTTAATTATATCTTTTTGAACCCGTTTTGTACTCGGGTTTATATACTCAATATGATAAAAATCAGAATCATCCTGAATATTAAACATAATTTTCAGAGTTCTAACAAATTTTTCCATAAATGAAAGTTCTACAGATTTTGTTAGTTTTACATTGTGATCCAGATCATAATATATGTCTTGAAGTATTTTTTTTGTACCGGCAATATCAAAAATTAATATGATTAAGCGTTCTCTCGGTGATAATGTTCTTTTGTCATTTGCTGTTTTATTTTCAGTTTCGCCAATTAAATCTTTTTGCATTTTTGAAAGCATTTCAACTTCATCGATAGTGTAATAGTCATTTAATGCTTCAGTAATCCATTTTGATTTATATGAAACACCTGGACAGTTTGATGCAAGGTATAAATTTAAGTTATCTAAATATTTTTGCATATTCGATTTAAAAAGTTCTTCGGTAAATTGTGTGCTAGGAATATCAGGCATTACTTCAAATCTGATTTGAGCTTTGTAAAGTGATTTTAATATTTTATTTATTTCTTCAATTGTGTTTTTTATCATGTGAAATGAGTCAATCAGTAATTTTAAATTATCAGACATAACTCTTTTAAATATTTCATCTCCTGAACCTTGTGCCTTATCAGTAATTTCTTTAATAGTTCTGGTATTTACATTACTTGCAGAACTCAAATTATGAAAAGCAAAATATTCTGTACATTTTATAATATTTTCCAAATATAGATCATTCATTTCTTCTATCGTATTAGGAGTAGAGTCAGCAAGAAAATTTAATGCACCGGATAATGCTTTTAATCTTATATATAAATCTTCACTTTTTTTTGTAGTTTCAAATGCTTTTTCTTCAGGTAATTCAAATTTGCTTATGATGGCATCATCATATTTATATAAATCTTCTTTGATAAAAGATTTTCGTACAAGTATATCAATTAAGTTTGATATATTTGCCGATGCACTTCTCATATTAATCTTTATTTTTGGCAGTATTTTTAACTGTAAATTATTTTCGACCACTGTAAAAATTTCTCTATACGCATCAAAACCCTCACTCATAAGTATACTCCCAATCTGTTTGTGCAGTTTTCAAAAAATAATGCACTTATTTATCAAAGCTGCATAATTAATTTTAATTATACATGCTATTATTTTTATAAATCATAGTTTTGTTTGATGAAATTGTCAACTATTTGTTTAAATCTATTTCTTTCTGTGTAAATACTCTCAATAAAATTGAGTTCATCTTTACCATATTTATTATTTACATTGGTATTACTTGATTTAAGCAATGCTAATGCTTTGATTTCATTTCCATTTGAAAGTGTTAATTTTTTCTTAAAATCATTTATTCCTAATTGTAAATTTAATTCCGTTTTTAATAAACTTTTAGGTCGATATGAGTAGTGTTGAGTCGGATCTAATTGAAATAGACCATAATATTTTTTATCTGCAACTTCAGTAATAAGCTCAGGATTGAAATTAGAGCTTGTTTTGATTATTCCAAAGAGTAAATAAAGATCACAATGTAATTCATTTGATAATTTTATCATACTTTCAACAATATTTTTATCAGGTATTTCATTGGATAAACATTTTTCTATTATTAAATTTTTTGTCTTATTCTGATTTAAACTAATTGGAAGATCTTTCATTACGGAAATATTAAGCAATACAATTATACAAATAAAATAAATAATAAAGGGTGTGAAAAAGTTATTTAATGTTTTAATTGTATTTTTATATATGTTGAATATTTTTAGTATGTTTATCATGACTTACTCCGGATTAAAAAACATCATTAAGTGATATGGTTAATTCCACATGTGGTGCGTTTTTATAAATAATTGTATCAAGTAAATTAATGCCAATATCAAGTCTTACCATAAAGTGAAGGAAATACGGATAAATTCTTAATCCGCCACCGGCAGTAAAACTGTAATTGAAATAATTATCTGAATCAGGAAAATATAATCGATACTCTTTTAAATAGTTATTAGTATACTCAAATTCACAATTATTTATACTTAATGTATCGTTGTTTAGTGCAATACCGCCGTCAATAAATAAAGCTAAATACATAATGAAATTGACTTTTTGTCTAAAAACAACATCAGCTGCACTATTAATATTAATGTTAACCATTGGTAACAATAAATCTATGTTTGCCAAAAGATATGTGAAGCCGGTAAAATCACCTTTATTAAGACCTCGAACCATTCCATCACCGGAAAGGTTTTCTCTTGAATTAAAATTAAGACCGCCTAAAATTCTTGTTTTTAAAGCGAAATCCTTGTATATTTTTTTTGTATATACATTACTGATTTTCAGATTAAGTTCCGGTGTGCGATCAAAACCATCTTTTAATAGTGGAAATGAGGCCATCCCATAAACTCTCACGATTTCACCAAGAAGCAGTGCTTTATCCTGCTTTTGCATTGAAAATGTAAGAGTTTCCATTATATTTATATATAATTCCGATTTTTGAATATTTTTCTCATCTGCAGGGTAAATAATTCTGTAAGGATCTGTTAGTATTGTATCAGTAAAATTATAATCAACAGCAATAGAAGTGTCAGAAACTATATCTTTGAAAGGTAGAACAACTTCAATTCCGGCACCATACGAGAACCCTGTTTTATTATAGTTTGTCTGGTCAATTTTTAATCTTTTAAATAATCTTCCGATATATCCGCCTGAAGAGGCGTGAAAATCTTTTAGAAATGAGAATTGAGGGGCTGTTGTATAGATTGATGCATTGTTGTAGATTTTTATTTTTTTGTCTTTACTAAAATCGGGATATATATCAAATTGCGTAAATGTTATAAAACTACCTGTGCTGGTAAATGAGTTTAATGTTGTAAATGAAGCAGTCCCTCGTAATAAGGTTTCCATTTTATAAAGAAACCCGATATCAAAACCTCTAAAGCCATAATGTGAGGTATTATTAAATCCGAGATTAACACCGCCAAAAGGGATAAATGTAAATGGAAAACGAAGAGAAACATTGGTATTGTAAGTAATGTTGTGAATATCTATTTCATCATTATATGTTTTCAGGTTTTTAATCCGGGTGATTCTTTTGATATAATTTTCATCAATACCGAACTTTTCAGGATTATAAACTAAATATGGATCTTCAGATTCTGTTAACGTGCTATTTTTATTCAAATCAGAACTTTCATCATCTATAGAACAAAAAAGGTTATAATTGAATACAATTCCGACCAAGCATACAAAGACAATCTTATATTTCATTAATAATCAAACCCCGCCATATTTATCTTTTTTTAATTTTTACAATAATAACATTTTAAATTCAAGAGGAAATAGTATTTATCTGAGCCTCATGGAAAAATACTTTTTTTATCTCGAATTTTCGCATGAGGCTACTCAGGTTGCATGCCCGAGCAGTAATGTATCCATTACGACCAGGTACAGTTTTCGGTACCCCGAAATACTGCGTAATGCGATTATATCGCATATGGCGGACGCAAAAAAAAAGTACTCTTTATTTTTGCAAGAGCCTCATCTGTATTTCAGTACATCGTTTTTTTGACAAAAGTCTGATAGTTTACATAGAGAACAATGTGGGGATAGAGGGGTACATACAGTTTGTCCGTAACTGACCATGTAATCGTTAATTGACCGCCAGTATTCGGGGGGTAGTAATTCCCGAAGTTTGAATTCTGTTTGTTCTGGTTTTTTAGTTTGTACCCAACCTAAGCGATTTGATATCCTGTGAACATGTGTGTCAACGCAGATTCCGGGTTTGTTGTATCCTAAAATTAAAACAAGGTTAGCTGTTTTTCTACCGACACCGGGAAGTTTTAATAATTCATCAATTTCATCAGGAATAATTCCGTTATATGTATTTAAAATTATGCCGGCAATTTTTTTCATATTTCCTGCTTTAGTTTTGTAAAAACCGCATGGATATATTAATTGGGCGATTATTTTTTCATCTGTTTCGTTTAATGACTCAAGAGAATCTGCAACCTCAAATAGTCTCATCGAACTTTTTAGAGTAACCTCATCTTTCGTTCGCAAACTGATTATTGTTGAAATCAGTATGTGATAGGGCGTTTTTTTTAATGAGGCTATCAAGGTTACTGAAGGAGCATTATTTTTTTTGTATGCATCTTCCAGAATTGAATTGACTAATGCAAAATCATATATTGTATTATTGAGCATCAGACTGTATTTGTTTTAAGACTTTTAGAATGTGTTCGGGAATTGGTATAAGTTTTTTTGTTTCTAGATTGATTATTACCATTTCTGTCTCAGATACTGTCATTAATTTACCAGAGCGTTTTATTTCATAATGAAATGTAAACCGGTATGTATCAATATGTTTTGTTGTAAGCTCTAAAATTAGAGTGTCAAACATGAGTATTTGAGATTTTAATTGAATATTAATATTTCGTAAAACAAGACCGTTTTTCTCTGTCTTAATAGAAATGCCGTTGTCATTAAAAAAATTGACCCTCGCCCTTTCCATATAATATAATACTTTCGGATGATGAATAATTCCATAACTGTCAATGTCTTCAAATTGCACTACAATAGGGTATGTATACATTTTCTTCCCATTTAACTATAATTTAATAAAAATACCTTTAAATAGGATTTTTCTCTACTGCCTGCAGGTCATGAACGCCACCTTCAATTATTGAAGATTGACTTCGTATTTGCATTTTTAAACTGCCCGTTACTAAACCGTCATGAAGTTCTTTAATATTCCTAAAACCGGTATCCTGAAATGCGTGTTTTAGCCCTTGTGAAAGGTATGGAATAAAATTATCAATACTGCCTCTATCAACAACCGCACCGACAACTCCTTGAGCAACTTTTATTTTAGAGTTATCTGCAAAATATCGTTTGTCACCACCTGATTTTTGAGCTTCAAGACTCGCCATCCCACGATATTTTTTTAATCTGATACCGTCTTTGTAAAAAAATTCACCCGGTGATTCATGGGTTCCGGCTAATAAACCGCCCATCATAACAGCTGCGCCACCAAAGGATAATGCCTTCATTATATGACCGATTTGACTGATACCCCCATCGGCAATAATTGGAACACCGTATTTTCTTGCCGTATTAGCAGTATGATATACTGCTGTTGCTTGTGATCTGCCGGTAGCCATGGTTTCTTGGGTTGTACAAATGGAACCCGGTCCCATACCAATTCGCAGTGCATCTGCACCTGCTTTTAAGAGTGCTTCAGCTTGTTCTGAAGTGACAACATTCCCGCCGATAACATCTATTTCAGGATATGTCTTTTTTATAAATTTAATCATTTCAATTTGCCATCGGGTATAACCTTGTGAAGAATCAATAACGATAACATCAACTTTGGCATTGTGTAATTCTGCAAGTCGATCTTTATCTTTTTCATGCGTGGATATAGCTGCTCCAACCCGTAGTTGTTTATTAGCATCTTTTGTAGAAAGTGGAAAATCACGGTTTTTCTTTAAATCTGTTCGTGATAACAGTGATTTTAATCTTCCCTGATTATCAATAATTGGTAATTTGCCTACTTTTGTTTTTCTTAAAATTGAGTTGGCTTCAGACAGGGTTATACCTTCCTGAGCTGTTACAAGATTGGTTGTCATTACATCTTTTAATTTTTTTGATGTATCTTTTTCAAAGTCAATATCCCGGTTTGTTACGATTCCAATAACTTTTGTATTGAGTGTTCCGTCTTCTGTAACCGGAATTCCCGAAAAACCTAAAGTAGTTTTTATTTTATATATACTTTCAATAGTGTCCTCTGGTGATAGAACCACCGGATCATTGATAAACCCATTTTCATATCTTTTAACTTTGCGAACCATTTCAACTTGTTCTTCAATAGTATTATTATAATGAAGAATACCGATTCCTCCAAGTAAAGCCATGTGAATTGCCATGTTGTCTTCTGTAACAGTATCCATTGGAGATGAAACAAAAGGTAAATTAAGAGTGATATTTCGTGTTAGTTTTGTTTTTAAATCGACTTCATCGGCACTGAAATCAAGGTATCGTGGCATCAGAATAATATCATTATAGGTATATCCTGTCATTTGATTGAAAATGTCCTTTGCTTCAAATCCGTCACCGGCCATAATGATTTCTCCTGTTATGCTATGTTTTGATACTGAGTATACGTCAATCTAATAAGTAACAAAAACTATCTGTTAGGTCAAGAGCCTCATGCAAAAATACCATGATTTTACAAAGTTTTTGCACGAGGCTAGCTAATCGCATTTATATTGAGTAATGCGAGAAAAAAAACAAGTACTATTGATTTTGCAAGAGCATCTCAAGTAAAAATATTAATAACTGAAAAACGAACCGCCAATAAATTCACGTAATAATGATGTTGGTGGTACATAATCTGCCGGGACACTTAAAAAATATGAAAGAAATCGTAACAATCTTCGTGCTTCTCCATATTCATGATCGTCAGGAGAAACTTGCAGCAATATAGGTTCTGCGTATGACTTCAAAATTGATAATTCATAGTCGAGTGCAGAGTTAAAGTATCCGTCAGCATCATTCTGGAACGGGAATATATTTCTTTCCTCACCTTTTCGTACAGAAGGCCACATTTGCAGTGTTTTAATTGCTGAATGTCCCCGGTATCTATAATCACGGACAAGTCTTCTAAGAACTCTATTGTCAGTTGTTGGAATTCTGTTGATGTTATCAATATTCATCTGGGTTAAGGCGGAAATGTAAACTTTATATTTATTGTCTCTGGCTATTGAATATGTTAGTTTTTCATTTAAACAGTGGATCCCTTCTATAATGATAATTTCATTATCAGCAAGCTTCATTGCGTTATCTGATGGAACAGAAAGACCGGATATAAAATCATATCGTGGCGGATTAATTTCTTTACCATTTAATAAAACATCAATATGTTCATTGAATAAATTGAGATTCAGTGCATCGAGTGATTCGTAATCATATTTGCCGTCACTATCAAGAGGGGTTTTATTTCTATCAACAAAATAATTATCAACTGAAATTGTTTTTGGTTTCAAACCGTGAGCTTTTAATTGCAACTCAAGTCTTTTTGAGAATGTTGTTTTACCTGATGATGAGGGACCTGCTATAGTTATTATTTTAATTTTATCTGATTTATTCAGAATGTCAGTAGCCAGTTTTATTATTTGTCCTTCCTGTAATGCCTCTTCAACCTGTATAAAGTCTTTAATGTGTTTTGTGCTGATTATTTTATTGAGTGACCCTACATTATCAGCATTTAATGCTTTACCAAGTTCTTTATATTTTTGGTAAACTTCAAAAATTTTTCTTTGCTCAGTAAATGGGGCAGGAATTGTCATGTTTGAGCGTTTGGGAAATTGAAGAATAAAACCATTTTCATATTTGATGAGTTCAAATACTGTAAGTATTCCGGTTGATGACGCTAAAGGAGCGTCCAGTATTTCAAAATAATCATCGCATTTATAGTACACTAATACCGGATTGTTAAGTGTTTCAATCAGTTTTATTTTGTCATGGGCGTTATTTTTTTTTAGAATTTCAACCGCTTCGGCGTGGCTTATTTTCCCTCTTGAAATCGGTTTGTTAGCCCGTATTTCTCCGGTAATTTGTTTTTTAATGTCTAATATATCCTGATCAGTTACGATGTGGTTATCAAGTTCATAGTAATAACCCGGACCTAGAGAATGCCGGATAACAAGGTTGCTTTTGGGGTATAATACAGAAGTGGATTTGGCAAGTAAAAATGAAAGTGATCTTCGGTATACTTCCATGCCCTCATGAGAATCAGAGGTGATGAATTCGACAATGCTTTTTACTTTTAATGAGTATGATAATGATGTTATTGCATTGTTTACCCGTGCAGTAATAAATGCACCTTCGTCCTCCGGTTTTAATAAATTGAAGATCTTTGTTCCTGATGGTATTACGACAGTTTTATTATAATTTTTTATTGTAATGGTAATATTTGTATCCATATTATCTCCATAAATTGATAGTTTAAATGACTTAAAAATCAGATTTCAATATTTCACTTGCTTTTTTTATAATTAACTCAGGATCAATCGGTTTAACAATATAACTTCGTACACCATATTTTAAAACTCTTGTTACCGTTTCTTTTTGGGATAATGATGAAAAAATTATCACGGGAATAGTATATTTTTTTTCTTTCATTTTTTCAAGGATTTCAAATCCTGTTATTGATGGCATCATCAAATCAAGGAATACTAAATCAGGAATGTTGCCTTTTGCAACTTCATCAAGAAAGAGGTTTCCGTTTGTAAATTTGATAATATTTAATTCGAGTGGCTGAAGTGAGGCTTCAACCAGATCTATAACGAATTCATCATCATCAACCAGCGCAACGGTAGCTTTGTTAAAATATTTACTGGTAAGTTCTGAATCTGCTAATGAAAATTCACCTGAATTTTCAATGTTTGAGTTTGATACAAGTGATTCAATATTAATTGTACCAATAGAATCCATCGCTAATGATAAATCGTTAAAAACATCAATTTTACTGTATTTTTCATTTTTCTCAAGGTTTAATTTAACTGAGGCATTGGTTGATAGTATTTTTATCATAGTCGGACTTGCTTTTGTCGTTTCTAAAATCGTCTTAATCAGGCAAAATAGTCTGTCTTCATTGAATGTGACATCATTAAACATAATCAGCGATTTTATTTTATTAAATTTATATAATTTCATAAGTTCAATGATTTTATATTTTAATGAATTAAGTTTTTCATAATTGATCCCCATGCCTATTTCAATAAATAACATATCATTATTAAGTGATACCTCCATAATAGAAGGGGTATCATCAAATTTTAAATCTCTTTTTAATAATTCACTGACTGCTTTTAAAAGAAAATCCTGTTTAATTGGTTTTTCAAAAAATTTATAAACTTTATTTTTACCTGCTTTAAGTATTGAATTCATATCGACTTTTGAAGACAGACAAATGATTGGTATTTCAGAAATCGGTTTATATTCCTTTTTTTCTTTAAAGAAATCAATTTTTTCATCCATAACAAGTTGATATTCAATAATAACAAGATCCGGTAATTCGTTTTTTAGTTTAATAATTGCATCGAATGGGTTTTTTACAATGATTAATTCAATATTATATTTTTTAAAACAATCGGTTAGAAAATTATTTAATAAATCAGAATTATTAACAATTAGTATTTTATCTTCATAAGGCATTATGTTACTCCAATAAATTGTTTGGATGTTGCTTTGTAAATTTAGTATACGAAATAAGTTCGTTTTTTAAGTTTATTTCGTTAAATGGTTTAAAAAGATGCGAATTAAAGCCGGAATATTTTATTTTACTAAGAATGAATCTGTCAGTATCTCCCGTTGCCGCAATAAAATAAGCACATGGTACCATTTTTTTTAAAATAGTAAGTAAATCAAATCCGGAAATATCAGGCATTTGTAAATCCAGTAGTATTATGTCATATTTATTTTTTTTTACAAGTGCTATTGAATCATTTTTTCCTTCAGCAAGATCACAATTAAGTTTTAAAATATTTATATAATATGCAAACAGGTTTCTGTTTTCAGGAAGATCATCAATGTATAGTATTTTAATAGTGTTTTCAATTATTACTTCATTGTGAAATGATTCTGTTTTATAATTCAGATATTTATCCGGAATTACATGAAGTATTGCATTGATTTTATTTATATACTGCCCGAATGTTTCTTTTGGGGTTATGACCTCTTTGCAATCTTTATCAAATAATTTAATAACATCATACAATTCTGTAAATCCGTAACTACCGGTAAATCCTTTTAATTTATGGACATTAAATTTAATTTCATCAATATTATTTGCAATAATAGCATTATTAAGAATATTAATTCTTTCCGGCAGATTTTTAATAGCTTCAAGAATCAGTGTGCGTAGTCTGGGGTTAGTTCCCATTTTATTTAACCATCTGAAAATCATTTCTTCATCTTTATCAAGTGATGCAACGGTGTCTGTTTCGTTTACTATTCTAAAGGGAATTGTAATTGTAAAAGAAGTGCCGGTATTTTTTATTGATGAAACTGATATTGTACCTTTCATAAGTTGTATAAGTTCTTTTGTTATCGCTAGCCCTAATCCGGTGCCTCCATACGCTTGTGCAATCTTATTTGAACTTTGTTCAAAAGGTAAGAAGATTCTGTCAAGATCGTGAGATTCAATGCCTGCTCCTGTATCAGAAATTTTTAATGTTAAAGCATTATCGTTATAATCACATTGAAAGGTAATAGTTCCATTCTCTGGTGTAAATTTAAATGCATTCGATAATAAATTTAATATAACTTGTGTAAACCTGAATTCATCTCCTTCTACAATAACCGGGCAGGTATTTGAATAGATTAGATTAAAAGTTATGTTTTTCTGTACTGCTCTTATTTTAAAGATATTTGTAATATATTCGATTGTATTTTTTAGTATAAACTGTATTTCATTGATTTCAAGTTTTCCCGATTGTAGTTTGGTAAAGTCGAGAGTATCATTGATGATATTAAGCATGTATTTACTTGAATCGTAAATTATTTTTATGTTATTTTTTTTTATAGGATCCTGTTCGTTTTCACCAAGGATTGAGGTATATCCGATAACAGAATTAAGAGGAGATCTTAATTCATGGATTACATTTGCGAAATATAAACCTTTTTCAATTATGTTTTTTTGTATAAAACTATCATATTTTGCTATTGCTGATGAAATAGAAGCAATGATTTTTTTTTCAAATTCTTTGGTATTGATGTTGAGTAAGTCATAGTAGCCTTTTTGAATGATTTTTTTGTACATTAAACGACTTGACGTATCGCTGATTAAGATAACCGGTGAGTTATTGCATATTGAAATAATATTTCGTTTCAAGTGCTTTATAGAGGTAATTATTATTTTATTTCCTGACTGATTAATTAGTGAGCCGGTATTATTAATAAATGATACTGTTATATGGTTTTCTGAAGGTGAAAAAGTGTTTTTAATTCTTGAACTGATTGCATTATCAATATTTGTTTGAAAGAATATAATTTTATATTTATTACTATTTTTATTATTTGTAATCATATAATATTTTAACACATAATTTAATAATATGGCATTTTTTCTAAAATAAATTATTACGAAACTATAAAAAATACAAAAAAGAAAAATATTAATTTGAATTTTAGTAATTATTATAATAAAATAGAAACGGGTTAACTGTTTCTTTAAATTAAATTGGAGTTTACATGAAAGATATAACAATGCGAAAAAGGGTTTTAATGACTATTTTGCCGATTGCAATTATTCCGATTATTTTGGTTGCAAGTTTTTCAGCATACAGATTATTCGGTAAATTAAAAGAACAGGGGAATGTGTTTTATTCAACGATACTGACACAAATATCGACAAATATTGATTTTATATATTCATTAAATGCTATGTCTTTTGTAGATATAACAAAGATGGATAATTTCAATAAAATTATTAATGCCCCTCAGTTTCGTACTATGAATGATGAACGGGGGTTTTTAGAAAGTATTGGCGAAGCAATTGGTGAGAGTACCGGCAATTCAATTACACGAGTAGCTTCTGCTAAGTTTAAAGGTGCTTTTTTTATCGCTGAAACTGACAAAAAGTCACTTTTTCTAAATACCGATTACTTATATTACCGTTTAAGTCTTACTGATTATGTTATTGATTTTGCAAAACTTAGAGAAGACCGGTTTTTTCTTGATGTAGCAAAAAGTCCTGAAACAGCCAGACTAAATTTTGGTAAACCATCTGATGGTATTTTAAAAGGTTTTGAAGCTGATTTAGCAACAATGTTTCTTTATCCGTATTTTAGAGAAGGTGAAAATGAATGTAATAAATTCATGATTGTTATCACCAATAAAGATTTTATTACCGATGTTTATAAAAATATTGATAGTATAAAGTATGGGACTTTGTATGTTCTTGATAAGTATAATAATACAATTAATGCCAATCATCCTTCAAAAGATGATTATTACGAGTTTGATGAAACAAAAAAACGTTATATGCTAAATGGTGATGACCCTTATGTAAAGGATGAAAATATGGGAATTGCCGATTACAGGTTATTAAATACAAATAGCGCAATATTAAACCATCCGGTTGTTAAAGATGCTATTACGGCAATATCAGATCCTGGTTATGAGGAAAAAAGTGTTATAAGAACATTGTCATATAGTGGTGTTGAGTATTTATTTCTGGCAAAATATGCTCAGGATTCCGGTGTTAAATTAATATATTTTCATCCTTTAAAACAAATATACAAACCAATTTATAATATAATTTTCTGGATAATAATTATAAGTTTGCTAGTCAGTATAATTATTGTTATTATAAGTTATTTTCTTAGTTATAAAATAAATAAACCAATTAGTTTGTTGACTAACGGTTCTTATAAAATCACTTCAGGCGACTATAAAACTCAAATTAACACTGAAGGTTTTTTTGGTGAATTTATTAATCTTGGTAAATCATTTAATTTAATGGCTCATACAATTAGTGAATATAGTGAAAATCTGGAAGAGCTGGTTAAAAAGAGAACAGAAGAATTAAATAAAGCTGTGAATTCTCTTCAGGATGCATATGATGAAAATAAAAGAGAACTGGCTATTGCTCAAAAAATTCAATCTTCACTGATACCAACAATTTTTCCGGACTCAGATCATATTGATTTTTCGGGAATGTATCTTCCAATGGAAGCGTTAGGTGGCGATTTATATGATGTTCATAAGATATCTGAAACAAAAATGGGTATTCTTATTCTCGATGTTTGCGGACATGGTGTTCCTGCTGCTTTAATTACAACGATGGCAAAGATATCATTTAATTCAAATTGTAAGAAATTTGAAACTACCAATGAAATTATGCTTGAAGTTAATAATGAACTTTGTGAGGCAATTCAGGGGTCAGGTGATTATTTAACCGCTTTTTATTGTATCGTTGATGCTGAAAAAAGAACTGTTGAATTTACAAATGCTGCTCATAATGATATTTATATTCTTCGATGTGATGGAACAATTGATTCATTAGAGCAAACAGGTCCCGTTGTCGGTGTATTAAAAGATGTTCCTTATCAGTCAATTCAGATGCAATTATCAAAGGGTGACAGACTTGTTTTGTATACTGACGGGGTAATAGAGGCACGAAATGAAACAAGTACTCTGTATGATAGTGCACGATTTATTGAAGTTATTAAAGAAAATCAAAATAAAACGCCAAAAGAATTTGTGAAGTTTCTCTATGATGATATTTTACGATTTAAAAATAATACACCTCATGATGATGATATTGCTATTTTGATAGCAGATATTATTTAGTATGTTTTATTAAATCACTTTATTTTTATTTCAATATAAGATATATATAGGGTAACTTATGAAGCATTATGCTTAAAAGTTACCCTGTATTAATTATCGGGAGCTATGTATGGATTTGACTTTATACACAGAGGGTTTTTTTGATGCTGCCCATTTCATAAAAAATCATGAAGGACAATGTGCATTATTGCACGGTCATACATGGAAAGTATCCGTATGGATTCGTGGAACACGTGATATGCTCGATAGCAAGGGTATTTTATGGGATTTTGGCAATTTGAAGAAAATAATACAGTTTTTTGATCATCATAATCTTAATGAGATTCTGCCGGTAAATCCGACAGCTGAGAATCTCGTTATTTACATATATGAACAATTAAAAAAAGAATATTCATATTTGCTTTTTAAAGTTCGAGTGTATGAAAGTGTTGTATCGAAACAGTCATATTGTGACGGGGGAGATAGTTTTGTTGTTTAATATAGTAGAAAAATTCTATACGATAAGTGGAGAAGCTCCAAATGCCGGTGCACCGGTTTATTTAATCCGGTTTACGGGATGTAACCTTGATTGTTCATACTGCGATACTGAGTATAAAAATGAAATTAATTATACATTATCATTTGATGATTTAGTTTCTGATATACAAAAAGCCATACATAATTACCCGTCTGTCTCTGTTCTGTTAACCGGCGGTGAGCCTCTTCTTGATGACAGGCAGGAGGCTTTAATAAAGCTGGCATCGGTTTTATTTCAAACAACATTTTATATAGAAACAAATGGTGCCATTAAAATTAGTGATTTTACTGCACAGAATGTTCACTATGTTGTTGATTGGAAAACACCGTCATCAGGGTATGGAAATTCCTTTTTCTTAAATAATCTGGGAAGTTTAAGGCCCGGTATTGATGTAATAAAAATTGTTACATCACTTGATGATTTGTCAGTGGTCTTAAAGAATATTGAAATAATAAAAAAGGTTAATCCGGATTTGGGTGTTTACCTATCCCCTCAATGGGGCAAAATTTCATTTGTAGAATTATCGTCATTTATTATTGATAACAAATTACCGGTTTCATTATCGTTACAGTTGCATAAAATAATATGGGGTGAACAAAGAGGGGTTTGATATGGAGCAGTGTTATTTGAATGAAGATGCGGTTGTTTTAACCAGCGGTGGTCAGGACTCAACAACTTGTTTAGTGTGGGCGTTACAAAATTTCAGAAAGGTTCATGCGATTAGTTTTTTTTATAATCAGAAACATTCAAATGAAAATGATATTGCCAGGCGAATATGCGAAAAACTGTCTGTTCCTTTTAAATTGGTTGATATTTCATTTATGAAAGATCTTGTTATTTCCAATCTTTTTAAAGGTGGTGGTGATTTAAACGAAAAACATCAATCATCAAACTCAGTTCCATCCAGTTTTGTTCCCTATAGAAATTTATTATTTTTAACGCTTGCTTCGGCATGGGCAGGGACAGTTGGTGCAAGACATATCGTTACGGGAGTATGTGAAACTGATTTTTCAGGGTATGCAGATTGCCGTGATGTTTTTATTAAGTCAACCCAGGTGACATTAAATCTTGCCACTGACTTTAAAGATAAAAATGTTGTACTGCATACACCGCTTATGTGGTTAACAAAAGCAGAAGAATTTAAAATGGCAGCTGATATCGGGTGTCTTGATTTAATACTTAAAGAAACACTAACCTGTTATAATGGTGTTGAGACAATGAATGAGTATGGAAAGGGGTGTGGTGAATGCCCTTCCTGTCTTTTAAGAAAAAAAGGGTATGATGAGTTTAGAAAAAAATACAATTAGGTGTCGTTTATGAAGAGTAATCCATTAGGAAATAAAACAGAATATAAACCTTATTATGATAAATCTTTATTATTTCCAATTAAACGGGATGTAAATAGAGCAAATGCGCAAATAGATTCTACTGTATTTACCGGGTATGATATCTGGAATTGTTATGAATTAAGTTATCTTAATCGTAATGGTGTACCTCAGGTACGAAAATGCAGGATAGTTTATCCATCTGATTCGGTGTGTATTGTTGAGTCGAAATCATTAAAATTGTATCTCGGAAGTTTTATTATGACTCAGTTTGATGGTGATGAATCCGTTCAAAAAATAATTCAAACTGATTTGCAGGAAATCCTTTTGTCATCCTTTGTTAAAGTTGAGTTATTTGATTATATAGCAACCGGAGTTATATATCCGATACCTTCAAATCAGCTATTGGATAATCTGGATGTTGTATGTGATGTCTATACGGTAGATTCGTCATTGTTGTCATGCAAAAAACATGAAGAATCAGCAGTGTATTCACATTGGACAAATCTGTTAAAAACGAATTGCCCGATAACCGGACAGCCGGATTGGGCAACAGTTCAAATTGAATACAAGGGTGTTTTCGAAGTGATTCCACAATCGTTATTGAAATATATAATTTCATATCGGGAACATGGCGATTATCACGAAACGTGTTGTGAAAAAATATTTACTGATCTATTTACGATATTAAATCCTGAATATTTATTTGTAAAATGTTTTTTTACAAGAAGAGGCGGTATTGATATTAATCCATGCAGATTTTACGGTATCGGGTCAGATGGTATTTTTAATGAAAAACATTGGAGGCAATAATTGAAAATTTTAGTAGTAGCTGCAAATAGAGAGAAATTTCCTGATCCTGTATTTCCATTAGGTGCATCATACATTGCAAATTCCCTGGAACTGGCCGGATATTCAGTTGATATTTTCGATGCAAATTTTTCAGAAAACCCGCAGGATGATTTAAAACAAAAACTTACTGATTTTAACCCTGAAGTGGTAGCATTTTCTATACGAAATGTTGATAATAATGCATTCCCAAAAGCAACAAGCTATCTTGATTATTATAAATCAATGACAAAGGTAATTAAAGAAACGGGTAATTCACTATTGGTTGTAGGCGGCTCGGCTTTTACTATTTTTCCCGAATATTTTCTTCAGGAATTACAGGCTGATTTTGGCATTTCGGGTGAGGGCGAGTATGCTTTTCTAAAATTGCTTGATGAAATCAAAACGGGAGTTTTTGAGAAAAATAAAGTTATTTATTCTGATTCAATTAAAGATATAAATTTTGAGCATTTTCCATCGAGAAACGGGTTTGATGTAGAAAAATATTTTCAGATGGGCGGGTGTATCAATATTCAAATGAAACGAGGTTGTGCTTTTGATTGTTCATACTGCACATATCCCTCAATTGAAGGTCATTGTTATCGAATGCGGGAGCCTAAGAAAATTGTTGATGAAATTCAGTACTGGTATGAAACGAAAGGGGTAACCCATTATTTTTTTGTTGACAGTGTTTTTAATCATCCCGAAGAGTATGCTCTTGAAGTAATAAATGAAATTGTAAAAAGAAAACTTGATATAAAATGGTCAGGTTTTTTTGCACCGATTTTTTCGGAAACTTTCGTAGATGCCTGTTTAAGTGCCGGACTTGCTTCGATGGATCTTGGAACAGATGCTTTTTCAAATGTAACATTAAAAGGGTTTCATAAGTTTTTTACCGTTGATGATATTTTTAGAAGTTGTGAAATCTGTACAAGAAAAGGTATTAAATTTAATCACAGTATGATATTTGGCGGACCCGGTGAAACAATGGATACTCTGAAAGAAACTATTCGAAATATTGATCTTTCAAATCCGACATCAGTTATTGGTTTTATTGGTGTTCGAGTGTATCCTAATACACCTATAGCAAAAGAACTTGGGTGGGATGACGTTGGTATAGAACCTGTATTTTATGTTTCTCCCGATGTTCAGGACACTTTAGTTGATTATCTTAAAGAAGTTGTAGAAAATCGTCGTGGCTGGATTGTGCCAGGTTTGGATAAAGGTGTTAATATGGCTTTGTTTGAGCGAATGCGAAAAAGGGGAATCAAAGGTCAATTATGGGAAAAAATGTCTTAAGAGTTTCTTAATGTTATAAATAAAAAATTACGATAATATCATTAGACATTCTTTTATAAGAGGACAGGATGATTGGAATAGACAGTGCCGTTCAAATTTTTTTTAATGATACAATGTTCGCAAATACAAATATATCTTTAGATAAGTTGAATGAATTTGATTTGAAAAAAGTGTATCGGGAAAAAGTAAAGTTAACCCATCCTGATCGGGCAGTTATTCTTGGCAGAAGTTTCGTTGACCTGGAAGATGATTTTAAAAAAGTAAATGATGCATATAAAGTGATTCTTCATTATTATAATTCTGAAGTTACTGTAAAACCTGTTTTTGCAAAAAAAGAAGATTATCTTTATAAAAGAAAAGAAACAAAACCGGATGATGATTCTTCTAAAAATGATTTTAAATATGCATTAAACCTGCCTAATCGACGGTTAAGGCTGTCAGAATATCTTTATTATAGTAAAATTATAACATGGAATCAATTGATTTCTTCAATAGTATATCAGAATAGCAAACGTCCTAAAATTGGTCAGATAGCAGTTTCATTAGATTATATCGATGATATTCAATTGTCGATAATAATAAAAAATATAAGACCTGCAGAGAAATTTGGTGATGCAGCAATAAGGCTTGGTTTTATTGATTTGTATAAATTGTTTGTTTTGCTTGGGAGTCAACGGAAATATAATGCCCCGATAGGTCGGTATTTTGTTGATAAGAAAATTATCAGTAAAGAAAGATTAGTTGAATTATTAAGAAATAACAGAGATTGGAATATGAGGTTTTAATACATTATGAATATATTGAATAATTTTATTGTTATAGAAGGTATTGATGGTGCCGGGACCACAACGCAATGTAAATTGCTTAATGCAGGAATTAAAAACTCCGTTTTTACATGCGAGCCAACACCAGGGGTTATCGGCAAAATGATTCGTGAAATTTTATCCGGTTCTGTTAAAGTGGATAAACACACATTGGCTTTATTATTTGCATCAGACCGCTCTGATCATATGTACGGTGTAAATGGAATCAGTAAAATATCCGATGCTCATACAATTATTTGTGACAGGTATATATTGTCTTCGTATGCATATCAGTCATTAGATGTTGATGATGATTTTATTATTTCAATAAATAGTTCATTTCCAATTCCTGCAATAACTTTTTTTATTGATACTGATGTAGAGGAGTGTTGTAGAAGAGTTGATACGAGAAAAGAAAAAGAGATATATGAGATAAAGGAACTCCAATATAAAATTCGTGAAAAATATAGAATTGGTATTCAGAAGTTCAAGAGTATCGGTCATACTATCATTGAGATTGATGGAAATAAGTCTGTAGAAGAAATTAATGAAGATATTTTGAGTTTTTTTAAAATTAATCAATTTCCTGTTGACAAAAGGGGTGAAATCATATAAAAGGTTCAAGTCCTTCTGACGGAGGGATTGATGTACTGATCAGCAAGTTACGAACTACTGACCGGTTGTTATAAACATGCCTGAAAATATTAAA
>Ga0209318_1000055_pt1 | contig 149772 bp, 137 predicted proteins | sample RifGroE1_FD_183999 | JGI IMG/M metagenome (GOLD analysis project Ga0209318, IMG submission 183999) | Groundwater microbial communities from Rifle, Colorado, USA - Groundwater E1 (SPAdes) (version 2) | ecosystem: Environmental > Aquatic > Deep subsurface > Groundwater | place: Rifle, Colorado...
AGTTGGAAAAGAAAATATCTTTGTTAATATTGAATTAATGGAAATATTGAAAAAATAGAAGAAATTAAATTTAAGTGTTTTATTGAATACTTTAAACTAAACAAAAAAACATAACAACCGATTCAACGCCGACTCGGCTATTGTCACACAAATTGCTGAAATGGTTTTGATACATTCTAATTTTGTGTTAAACTGGAAGATTTCTTGTTAATCACGAAGAACTTGGCTAAAAAAGCAATTTATGCGCCAATGTACGCCTCACGGGTTAATCGGGCGTTATATGGCACCTTCGGGTAAAGGAAAATTAATGAACTCAAAAGCAATAAAAATAATTTTAACTGTAATTTTAGAAATACTCATTATCTTTGTGAGTTACCCAGGTCTGTCGAACGCCCGATTAACCCGTGAGGCGTAAAGTTGGCGCATTTTTTGCCTTGAGTGCTAACGAAAGCAAAAAATGTGACAATAGCCGAGTCGGGTTCAATCGTTTGTTAGGCAATTATTTCCTCATTAGTTTGGTTATTAGTAATTCTTCAATATTTCTTCGTCCATCAATTATGGATAAAACATAAACATCTTTATTTCTAATGTGATAAATTATTCGATAATATCCTTCTATTAATTCACGGTAATCTGTAATTGATTTTTTCTCAAGCTCAGGTACCACTCTGCCTTTCATCGGAAAAAAACTTAGCTCTTCTAATCTATCCTCAATTTTTTTTACCAATTTTGGAATATATGAAGGATTTTTATCATCATAAAAATCTAAAATTTCAATTAAATCATCCTCAGCAAATTTTGTAAAAATTGGATTGTATGATTCAGTCATTAATTTTGTATTTCCTTTTTATATTATTCATCACTACATCAGCAGATTTATAACTACCATTTTCAATATCCCGTTCTGATAAGCGGATAATTTTTAAAAGACTAAATGCATCCTGCATTTCCTGATATGATTCAATATCAATTAATGCAGCTTTAGCCTCTCCATTTTGTGTTATAATAATTGGGTTTTTATGATCAGATATATATTTCATCATATCAGCGGCATTTGTTTTAATATATGATATTGGTTTAATATCATTCATGAGATTTATTGACATATTATTCTCCAGTACTTTTATTGTATTAAATAAAGACTATTAAGTCAAATTTATTTTAATTATTCACTCTATTAGATATTTGCTACTGAGTTCTATCTATTATTCCTTTTCTATGGCTTCCATTTCCCATATAGTTCCTTTTGGATCCGGACAATGCAACTTGAATTTAGATCTGTCTTCAGAATTCCATGATGGGAACCCTAAAGTTGAGCGCCATGTGTAGAGATCTAAAACATGTAGTAATGCTGTACAAACTCCTTCTGGTTTTGTATATGGATTCTTAAAAATAAAAGAGTCTCCTACATTATGTTTGCATTCTTCATTTTTTTCAACACAAGTTATTTTTAATTGAGGAAGATTTTTCCAATAATTAAGATAATCATCATGATTTTTTATTTGGATAAAGTCTTCTTTTTTCATTATCTCTCCTGTAATTTTTTCTTTATTTATGCAACTGCCCGGTAGGGTCTGCCTAACGCCCGATTAACCCGTGAGGCGTAATTGGCGCATAAATTGCTATTTTCAGCCCGGTTCTTAGTGATTAACAAGAAATCTTCCGGTTTAACACAAAATTAGAATGTATCAAAACCATTTCAGCAATTTGTGTGACAATAGCCGAGTCGGGTTCAATCGGTTATATGGTTTATTTTATTGGTACATATCCTGTTTTCTTTACTAAAAATTGTCCTTCTTTTGATAAAATCCAATCTATAAGTTTCTTAGTATTTTCAGTTGTTTCTGATCTTGTTATAGCATAAAAGCTTGATGAGTATGGATAAGTTCCGTCCTTAATTGTGTCTTTTGATGGATAAACGTTATCTATGGATAATAATTTTATTGATCCATTTTGAACCATTTGTGTTGAGTAGTAAAGAAAAGAATAGCCAATTGCATTCTTATAATTTTTATAATCAGCAGTATGTTTAATAATCTCTCCCATACCATCAATAACATCATTCTTAAGAGGTTCAATTATTTTTTCATCACCTATGATTTTTTCAAGCATTGTTTGACTACCGCTATTTTCTGGTCTTTGAAATACTTTAATTGATGAAAAACTACCACTAATTGCGAACCAATTTTTAATTCTACCTGAATAAATGTTTTTTATATTATTGGAAGATATATTTTTTACCTTATTTTTGCTATTTACAAAGAAAACAAATGCTTCTTTACCAATGGGGGTCATTTTAAAATGAATTCCATTTGTTAAAGCTACATCAATTTGTTTCTTTGATGGTTCTGCACAAAATATCACATCAACTTTTCCATTAATAAGATTTTCGTATGCTTTTGATGTTGTACTACACAATACTTCACTATTTTCTGGATCATATATCTTTTCAGGGTATGTAGCATTTACAAATGATGAGTACATCGGATATAACGCAGTAGCTCCATCAATCTTTGGCAAATCTTCTGATAATTTTAAAGAAGACTCATAATTAAATTTAGCGACTTTTGAGTCTTTAAGAAATGGAGAATATTCGGTAATATCGACTTTTACTTCTTTTATCACTGGAATAGTATCAACATACTTATCATAATAAAATCTTCCAGTTATACCTATACATGATAAAAAACTTAATCCGATACATATTAGAAATAATTTACCATTTGAAAGTATCCATGACAATAAAATTCCTAATACTGATAAATTGGCTGCTATGATAATTAATCTATAAGTAATATATTTATCATAGAAACTAGATACAATCCATAAGGATATTGCTTATCAATTTTTTTTCTCTCATTTCGATATTAATAAAATATACATAATCCCTTAATAATTACACTTTCAAAATTTCAATACTAATTAATAAAAGAATTGAAAAAAAATAAAAGAATTGAAAAAAAATAAAAAATTGATTAAATTATAAAATATTAAAAATAAATTAAATAACAGGAAATGAAAATGTCAAAATATATAAATCCCTATACAGACTTTGGATTTAAGAAGTTATTCGGAACTGAAGCAAATAAAGATTTATTAATAGATTTTCTTAATGAACTTGTTGATGAAAAACATAAAATAACAGATTTATCATTTAAAAATAATGAAAATATTGGAGAACTTTCTGAAGATAGAAAAGCTATTTTTGATATTTACTGTGAAACTGTCAGCGGTGAGAAAATCATCATTGAAATGCAAAAAGCAAAAATAAACTTTTTTAAAGACAGAGCTGTATTTTACACAACATTTCCAATCAAAGAACAGGCAGAAAAAGGTGAATGGAATTTTAAATTAAAACCGGTCTACTGTATTGCTATTTTAGATTTTGAATTTGAGAAAAATATAAAGAATGAAGATTACAAAAATATAGTAACTTTAAAAAATCAGTATTGCGAAGAATTTTATGATAAATTAAAATATATTTTCATTGAAATGCCACGTTTTAAAAAGAATGAGAATGAACTAGAAAGTCACTTCGAAAAATGGCTTTATTTCTTAAAAAATTTAATTGAATTTGAAGATATACCTGTGGTGTTAAAAGAAGCAGTATTTGAAAAAGGGTTTAAAATCGCGGAAGTTGCAGCTTTAAATAAAGACCAGCATGAAGCGTATGAAAAAAGCTTACTCCAATATTGGGATATAAAAAGTGCAGTAGATACGGCTTTCGATGACGGCAAAATTGAAGGCAAAATTGAAGAAAAATATGAAACTGCAGCAATAATGATTTCAGAAGGATTTGATTTAGAAACGATCAGTCGTTTAACCAAACTGCCAATTGAAAAGATAACAAAATATCAGAAAGATAATTGATTTTAAAATAAATTGAGTAGTGTAATTTATATATAATAATGAATAAGAAATTAATTGTTTTTTATTCTTATTACAAAATAAAATGTGATTGATAACAACCGATTCAACACCGACTCGGCTATTGTCACACAAATTGCTGAAATGGTTTTGATACATTACAATTTTGGGTTAAACTGGAAGATTTCTTGTTAATCACGAAGAACCGGGCTGAAAATAGCAATTTATGCGCCAATTACGCCTCACGGGTTAATCGGGCGTTATATTTTATGAAGGAGCATATATGAACCTTAATATGGGCGTTCTAGAATGTGAAGAATGCCAAGATACATTTTCTTGTAGAATTGGGATGTCTAACAGGCATACGTAAGAATTTAGCATAACATGCAAAAATTGTGGTTCGATAGCTTCGATAGTTATTACTGAAGATAAAAATATCTCACAGACTGGTGTCCGTAAAGTTGGGGTTCGAGCTGAAGAAGGAAATAGCTCGTATCATTTAGACTTACATCTCGATTTTCCAGTTTTTGAAAGTGATAGTTGGCATCCATTTTCTCCTTTTATGGTTTCAGCTCTCATGGGTGGGGAAAACGCAGTTGCGCAGCATGCTTACAACATGAACTCTCTTAACGATATTTCTGGTAGATACAACTTCATTAAAAATACACTTAATTTCTATGAGAGAAAAAAATACGATTTATTTGCTCGAAACTCAAATGAATACCTGAAAATTAAATCAGAAGTGTCTACAGACATTGGGGCAGAGATGCTGCTTTTTAAACTTCTCTTCGAGCTATTTGCCCCTTTTCTTTCAGCGAGTGAAGTAAATTGTAACATTGGTAATTACATAAAGTCAGTGTCCAATATCAACTCATCCAAACTGGACCCGTTTTTGAAAGAGGTGACTACAAATAAGGCTACAGATAACTGTATTCTTGATGCAGTAAAAATATACAAATCTATATTGGAAAAAGAAGTGATATTTCGACCTGCATTATTTGTAAGCCTTGATAGCAATCATTCAAGAAACAAGTTGCCTTACAGACTTTCATCTGAAGGTTTTGAAAGCATACAAGATCTGTTCAAAGATATATCAGAGGTTTTATCCCGACAGTTGTCATTTGTTGCTGGAATAAATAATTTGATAAAGCGTGGTTCTCATGATGATTTTTTGGTTGTTAAATCAAAAAAAGGCGATGTGCTATCTCCTAGTTCATTGCAGAAGTTCGCAGATCTTGATTTTGGTAAAAAGTTGGAATTTATAGATGATTCTTGGTATCAGATTTCAAAAGATGTCGCGGACAATCAATTGAGAAATTCCACAGCACACTTTAAATGGGACTATGATTCTGTTAACCAGAAAGTAACTTATTTTCCAAAGAAAGAAGGTCTAGACAGGCTACAATCTAAAGAAATATCGTTACTTGATTATACAAATAAAATTCTAGCGTCATTCCGTCTCATGCACAGGTTGAATTATCTTTGCCATATAATTAACCTAAAGGCGAACAATAAAATATAACAAACAATTTAAGCGTGATTCAGCACGCTTGGCATTTTTGGTTTGGGTCTAGTTTAGTGATTATGGTGTTCAAATTGGGTTCTGTGGTCGCGTGCTTCACTGCATTTGGTGTTATCGGTTATTTTTGGGGCAGTCTTTTTTTATTATTATATTAAAATTGGTGAGAAAAATGGGAATTGATATTGAATGGATTGATGAAAACAATGAAACAATAGATTCATTGTTAGACAATAATAATAAATTATTGCATTTTTTAAATAATGAATTTATTTTAAGTTCATCTTTACTAAAATATGTTGATTTTTATGGAGATACAATTTTTAATCAATTACAAATACCTGAGATACTATTGGAATTTGAAAATTATTTAAAAATTAATAAAGAAAAAGAAATGCTAAATTATACAATTTACTTTATCAAACAACATATAAATGAACCGCATACTTATTTGAAATTTATTGGCGATTAAAATAATTGTATTTATTACAAAGCCCCAAAGACAACAACCGATTCAACACCGACTCGGCTATTGTCACACAAATTGCTTAAATGGTTTTAATATGTTCTAATTGTGCTTAAACCGGAAGATTTCTTGTTAATCACTAAGAACTGGGCTGAAAAAGCAATTTATGCGCCAATGTACGCCTCACGGGTTAATCGGGCGTTAGCCAGACCCTGGTATCAACCGGATACATGACATTTCTTACGTTCTGCCCCTTTTTTACTAAAAAAACTATCTTACAAAACCGGTTCAAAAGATATAATTACATTAACATCAATTGTCTTAGGACTATTTGCAGTTACAATTATACTCATTTTTCTAATGTCAATTGATATGTCCAGATATTCAGAATTAATAAATGAAACAGGTAAAATACGTGGCGGGATTCAACGAGTTGTAAAACTTGAATTGAATAATGTACATGATGAAGTTCAACTAACACAAATTGATAATTTGATAATTGAAGCAAAAAAGTTGAATGAAAAAAGATTAATTAAGATTACCGGAAATAACGAATACACTGCATTATTGAAAGTTCTTGACAGTAAATGGGAATTATTGAAAAACGGGATTATTCATTTTAGAAATGGAACATTTTCTTCAGAAGTCCTTATCAAAGAGAGTGAAGCACTCTGGGTAGTTTCAAATGATGTAGTATCAAGTATAGAAACGATTTCACATTTTAATGTAATATTGTACTATATTATAGTAGTTATTTGCTCGTTTGGTGTTCTTTCTTTGTTTTTTGTTTTATTAATAACAAAATTCTATATACGGGATAAAATTGAGTATTTAGCAGAGCATGATCAACTAACCGGGTTGGCTAATAGACATAACTTCAATAATATCTATGAAAGAGAGTATTCGATAGCGATTAGGGGCGGAAGAGAATTTGCTCTTTTCATGTGCGATATTGATTATTTTAAAAATATTAACGATAAATATGGTCATGATACCGGAGATTCTGTACTTAAAGAAATAGCAAAAACGATCAGGAAAGAGTGACGGGAATCAGATGTGGTTGCAAGATTTGGGGGAGAGGAATTTATTATTCTTAGTGTTGATAATTTGAAAGAAAATAGTATAGCTTTTGCCGAACGAATAAGAAAATCAATTGAAAATTTACATATCATACAGAATTATAAAATTACGATTAGTATTGGAGTTACTTTGTATAAAAAAGATAAGAATATGAATGAACTAGTGAAAGAAGCTGATATTGCATTGTATAAAGCCAAACAAAACGGAAGAAATCAGGTATTAATGAATGAGTAAATTTGACGCAGAACTAAATCTTAAATGTTCTCTGCGCACAGGAGAAATACAATGCAACCAGTAATAAGCGGAATACTAACCGGCATGTTCTTACAATTAGCAATTGGACCGGTATTCATGTATGTTCTTGGAATTACTATAGATTCAAATTACATTATTAGCCTCTCAGGAATTATTGCAGTTACCTTAGTTGATTTTATATATATAATTATTTCAATAGTTGGAATCGGGAAAATACTTGAAAATGAACTCATAAAAAAAACATTTGGTATTCTAAGTTCATTCGTATTAATACTATTCGGGGTAACTATATTATTTGGATCTTTTAATCCTATAACAAATTTAAGTACCGGTTATACCTGGACCATTAAGAAAGCATTTATCAGTTGCTTTGTTTTAACTATAACAAGTCCTTTAACAATAGTATATTGGACTGGAATATTCACAGCAAAAGCTATTGAAAAAAACTATTCCAAAAAGGAATTAATATTCTTTGGTATAGGAGCAGGATTATCTACATTTATATTCATGAGTATAACAATGTATGCTGTATCCCTAATAAGAGGAATTATTCCAAAGGAAATCATTTCTTTTTTTAATTTTATTGTAGGTATAGTACTAATTTCGTATGGTATGATTAGAAGTATAAAAATCATGAAAATGCATCTGACAAAAACGTCAATCTAAAGCCGTCTGTGTCGCATTTTTTGATTAAACTTCCCGAGATTGACAATCAGTTGGAGCCTTAGTAATAATTGAAACAAGACCTAAGACTATGGAAATTATGAATGTATCAGTAAAGGAAGAATATCAAAATAAAGGTATCGGAAAGAAGTTAATAATGTATTCAGTCGAATATATTAAAACAAACAGAGAAATTAAAACGATAGAAATTGGAACCGGAAATCCCGGAGTTATCCAAATGCTAATTTATCAAAAGTGTGGATTTAGAATTGTAGGTATAGATTTTGATTATTTTCGGGAATACATAGATCATGAAATTATTGAGAATGGAATTGAATGTAGAGATATGATTAGGATGAGAATGGAAATATAAAGAAACATAACAACTGCTTCAATATCGACAATTCCTGTTTTCACAACTTTTGTGATAGCGTCACTGAAAAAATATTCAATAATTTCATTATAAAAATTATACATAAGAAAGAGGAAAAACATTATGAAAGAGTATATAATAGTAGAAAAGTACTATAATGAAAATGCAGAACAAGAGTGGCGAAGGTTCGATGAACATCCAGTAGAATTCGAAATAACCAAGCGTATTCTGGGAAAATATATGCCTGAATCACCTGCAAAAGTTATTGATATCGGCGGGGGGCCTGGCAGATATGCTTTGTGGCTTTCTTCAAAAGGATATGATGTTACATTATTTGATTTAGCCGAAGCTAATATTGACTACGCAAAAAAAGAAGCTAATAAACAAAATATAATATTGAATGATTATATCGTTGGTAATGCAATAGAGCTGGATTTTTATGTGACCGATAAAAAATACGATGTAGTTTTGTTAATGGGGCCATTATATCATCTGACATCTGAAAGTGATAGAAAACGTGCTGTAGAACAGGCTTTGTCGGTGCTTAAAGAAAATGGAATTATTATAGCATCATTCATTTCAGGATATGCTCCAATAATTGATGTGCTGAAAAATTATCCCGACGGACTAAAAGGTAATGTTTCAACATATATTGACTATTTAGAAAATGGAATACATATTGTATCAGAAAATAACCCGGTTTTTACCAATACATATTTTATCCCCCCATCAAATATTGATTTATTTATGAAACAATTCAACATAGAAAAAATCGGAATGTTCACCGCAGAAAGTATACTGGGGCCATATGAGAATCAGATAAGAAAATGTGACAAAGATGCATTTGAAGCATGTATAGAATTAGCAATGAATTTTATTGAGGATGAAAATTGCAGAGGTTGTGGAGAGCATTTAATTTATATTGGCAGGAAACAGAAATAAATATCAAACCGGAGGTAAAATCAATGAAAATAGATGACTTTATTAATGCTGCAAAAAGAAATAATAAGAATTTAATAAAAGATTTTTTAGAAAATGGATTTGATATTAATACTCAGGATCAATATGGTTTTACAGCAATTTTAGAAGTTGCTGAATTTGGACATAATGATTTATTCTGGTATTTAATAGAAAATGGAGCTAATATAAAAATCAAAGCAAATGAAAATTTTGGAATAGCACATGCTATTGGATTAAGTGGCAATAAAAGGATGCTTGATTACATTATTAAAAATGGCATTGATATTTATGAAAAAGTATCCGGCGGAGAACAAAATGGATTTTCAATAATAGAGTATGCAAAACTAGGAAGTAATATAGAAATTTTGAATGTATTAGTGCAAAGTCATTAAAGAGGTAAAAATGAAAAAAACAATTACAACACACATATCACTCATTATCATTCTTTTAAATGCCGTATCACCATCTTTTTGCAAGACAAATGATTATCCCCAAACTGCGTATACTATTGAATACCGGAATGAAATGCGAAAATTTGTTATTTCAATTTCACAATACGGGAAAAAACATAATTCTCTTTTTAGTATTACACCTCAAAATGGTCAAAACCTTATTACCGATACAGGAAAACCTTCCGGATTACTTCAAATTGAATATATAAACTCCATCAATGCAACAGGAAGAGAAGATTTATTCTACGGGTATAATAACGATGATCAGCCCACACCGCAATTTCATACCAATGAAATGCTTGAGTTGTGCGCCATTTTCAGGAATAACAAAATCTCTGTTTTAGTAACTGATTATTGTGTAACGCAAAAAAAAGTAGATAATTCATATTATTTGAATAATCAACATGGTTTTATTTCATTTGCAGCTAATAAAAGAAACCTGACAACCATTCCAGGCTATCCACCCGAACCATACAACATGAATAACAATTCTATCACAAATATATCACAGGCAAAAAACTTCCTCTATCTTATTAATTCTGAAAAGTTCTCCACAAAAAATGATTTTATTACTGCTGTTAATCAGACAAACTATGACTTGATAATCATGGATTTATATCACGAAGATGATATTTTTACACCGGATGAGATTCAAAAAATCAAAACGAAATCAAATGGCGGGGAAAGACTTATTATCTGTTACATGAGTATTGGCGAAGCAGAAACATATCGTTATTATTGGAATCCTTCATGGAGTAAAAATAAACCGGACTTTATTGCCGATGAAAACCCTGCATGGAAAGGAAATTTCAAGGTACGTTACTGGGATCAGGAATGGCAACATATTATCACAGGAAATGATGAGTCCTACCTGAAAAAAATAGTTGATGCCGGCTTCGATGGTGTTTATCTTGATATTATAGATGCATTTGAATATTTTGAAAATTGAAATAATGGAGAATTATTATCTCACAATTCTATCAATACTGACATCCTGTTTTCTTGAATAATAGTATTTTCTTAATCTGTTTACTATATTATTATACTTTCTTACAGGAATTCCTCTTACTTTCATTATATTTTTCATTACAATATCTTCTAAGTTTGATAAATATATTGAAGAAATATCACGTTTTAAATAGAAACAACTTCTATTTTCAGGATCACGGACAATTAAACCGGCTAATTCAATTTCATTTAAAATAGTCTCAACATCCCCGGAATTAATAGTATATTTTGCAACAATATCATTAATAGTAATACCATGACCGGTTTTTTGAAAATCCTCTTTTAATTCATAAATAATGAGAAGTATAAATGCTATATCAAAAAGAAAATAACGGGTTAAATTAGTATTCACTTTATAAAGCCTGTTCTGCCAGACAGATAGTACTTCAGCACCAAAAAGCAAAATTGACCAGTTTAATGAAATCCATATCATAAAAAAAATGACGACTGATATTGAACCGTATAAAATCCATGTAGTCAGAACAATCCTTGTATAATAATTAAATATAAACCTGAAAATGATCATAATCAATGAAATCACAATTGAAACTACAACCGCTTTTCTAAAATCAACTTTCGTATTTGGAATAACATAATATAAAAAGAAAACAAAAGCCTCTAAAACTATAAATGAAAATATAGTATAATTTAACTCTTCTAAAAATGAAAACTGATTAAACACACCTACCATTGATCTGATTACCGTTGAATAATAAAAGTATAATGAAAAAAATATCGGAGTCATCGTGACTAACAGCCAGTAAATTAAAACTTTCTGAACAAGCGTGCGATTTTCCGATATTGACCATACCTTATTGAGTACATTATCAAGAGAAATGAATAAATCAAGTGAGATGTACAATGTTCCGACAATCCCGATTATACTGAATATCTTCATATTTGAAACAAAATTATCAAACACAACAGATATTTTATCAACTGAACCGGGTAACATATATTTTATTATAAACCTTAACATTATATTTTTATAATCAGTAAACGATGGAAATACTGAAGTTATACTTATGAATAAAGCAAATACCGGAATTATGGCAAACAATGTTTTAAATGCTAAACCATTTGAAACTATAGCTCCTTTTTCAGAGTAATACCTCTCAAACGATTTGTGAATAATTAAAAGTAATTTCCGGAAAAAATATTTCATCGTATGCCCTTATCAATCAATCTATTTTAAATATATTTAATTATATATAAATGAAAGTAAATAATCAAATGAACTTTCTTTATTTTTATAATTCAGTTTTTGTTCAAACTTAAAATTTAAATATTTGTTTTGACAATTATTTATTTCTGGTTTAATTTACTGAATAGGCTCTCACATAAATTATGAGTTATGGTATTTGGAGTACCAAATACCATAACTCATAATTTATGCTTCCGCCTACGCAATAAAATTGCGTTAGAGTCTGGTCGCTGAATCGCAGTATTTCGGGGTACCAAAATACTGTAGCTACTCGACCATGCAACCAGGGTAGCCTCATGCAAAAATTCGAGATAAAAAAAAGTATTTTTGCATGAGACCTATTAATCATTTTAAGGATGTGTAAATTGAAAAATAGTAACGATGAAACTCATTATGATGCAATTGTAATCGGATCAGGTCTTGGCGGTTTAAGTACAGCAGCTTTATTATCAAAAATTCTAAAGAAAAGAGTGCTTGTTCTTGAAAGACATTTTGAACCGGGCGGACTGACTCATGAATTTAAAAGAGGACCGTACAGTTGGGATGTAGGACTTCATTATGTTGGTGATTTAACAACAAGACCACTCGATATAGTCGGTTATAAACTTTTTAATTATTTATCCAATGGTAAGTTAAAATGGAATAAAATGCCTGAACTTTTTGAAAAATTCATATACCCTGATTTTTCAATTGAAATAAAAAAATCATTAAAAGGATTCAGACAATCATTATACAAACAATTTCCTGATGATAAAAAAGATATTAATAGATATATCAGTGATGTTCATAAAGCACGACTTTGGTATTTAGCTTATTTTTTTGCCAACTTCCTGCATTCTCCATTTAAAGACATAATGAATCTGATTAAAAAGATTTTTCATTCATATTCAGCAATGACAACAGAAGAATATTTAAAAAAAAATATAAAAAATGAAAAACTTCGCTCTGTTCTATCCATTCGATGGGGAAATTACGGCGTCCCTCCTCACGAGAGTTCGTTTGCAGTCCATGCAATTACCGAACACCACTACTTTCCCGGTGGAATGTTCCCTGATGGCGGTGCTGAAAAAATCTGCACCACTTTCGAACAGTCAATTGAAGAGTCTGGCGGAAAAATTCTTGTTAACAGAGAAACTCAGGAAATCCTTCTGAAAGATAACACGGCAATCGGTGTACGGGTTAAAAACATATCAAACAAAGACAATATAATTACCGATTACTTTGCACCAATAATCATATCGGCAGTGGGTGCAAAAAATACCTATTTAAAACTGCTACCCGATTTAAATCTTCCGATTCAAAACCAGCTTAAAACATACACGAAAGGGTACAGTGCGTTAGATCTCTACCTCGGCTTAAAAGAATCACCGGAAAAACTCGGGCTTCATGGTGCAAACCAATGGATTTCTGATAGCTATGAACTGGACTGTTTTGACAAAGAACCTCAAAATCAGCTTAATGGTGAAGCAACGTATTGCTTTTTATCATTTCCATCACTAAAAAGTGGCACGAAGAGTAATCATACTGCCGATGTTGTAACTATTTTTCCACATTCCTACTTTGAAAAATGGTCACATGAGAACTGGAAAGAAAGAGGAAATGATTATTATACCATGAAAGAAAAACTCACTGAAAGTTTATTAAAACTTATTGAAAAACGAATACCGGGTTTTAATGATCTGATTGTATATAAAGAAATGGCGACCCCGTTAACTTTTGAGCATTTTACCAATAAAGCGGATGGTGCATTTTATGGTTTACCATCAACTCCCGATCGTTATAAACTTGACTTGCAGGTTAAAACACCAATTAAAAACCTCTATTTATCAGGTACCGATATTATTTGCAACGGAATATTACCTGCCTTGAATAGTGGAATGGCAACGGTAAGTTACTTAATGGGAACTTTTGGTATTTTCCAGTTAATGAATAAAGTTTTTGCTTTTAAACCAAAAAAAATTAAAAATCCTCCATATTTTACCAAAGACCAGAAGACTAATGAAGATAAACGGGAAGGCATCTTAATTAATAAGGTATTTAAAGACAATCTTGTTGAACTAACCTTTCAATTTGATCAAACCCTGCGGTTTATTGGCGGTCAGCATATTAAATTGTATGTAGATAACAGTGAATGGCGGGCATATTCAGTCGCAAAAATTGATAATACTACACTAACACTTATTATTGACACAAGACCGAAGGGACATGGTGCCGGTTATGCAAAAAACATGACAATTGGTGAAAAATCTATTTTCAGATTTCCAATTACCGATTTAGTCTACCATGAAAGTAACAGGGATTTGCTATTTATAGCAACAGGAACCGGGTTAATCCCATTTTTACATATCCTCGATGAACTTAAAAAAGAAAACATAAAGAAAAACTGTACTGTTTTATTTGGATGTATGACTGATACTGAAAACTTTGCAGATCATTATTTAGCCGGTTACAAAGATTTTTTCAATATCAAAACCGAAATATTTGTTGAAAAACCAATTGAAAACTCAACATTCAATAAAGGCAGAGTTACTGATTTCATAAATAAACCTGCATTTAATCCGCAATCATTCGATATTTACATTTGCGGTCATCCTCACATGACAGAAAATACGGTCAAATTACTACGATCAAAAGGCGCTGATAAACTCTACTATTAGTTCCTCATTAATATTCACAATCTGTGACAAAAATCACAGATTGTGATCTACCAAAATGCTATTTTATCATTATATCAATTCATAAAAGGAATGTAATTATGGCAAAAATAATAGTATCAGGTTTATGTAATTTAGAAAATTGTGTCAGAATCAATAATTTTCCCCTCAATTATAATACAGTGAATTTCCCTTTTCACGGCGTTAACTCAGCTCTATCCGGTGTCGGTCTTAATATTTCATACGCATTAACCCGCCTTGGACATACAATTGACTTCATGTCAATTTCAGGAAAAGATATAATCGGCACAATGCTTTCTCACGAGTTAAAAAATCATTCAATAAACGATCAATACCTTATTCCAATGATGGATAAAACGTCAAACACCGTTGTAATCTATGACCAGAATGGCAAAAGACAAATCCATTGTGACCTCAAAGAACTTCAGGAGCTTGAATACCCTGATGATCTATTTGAAAAAGCACTTCAGAATACCGATTTTGCTGTTTTATGTAATATTAATTTCACCAGAAAAATGCTATCAAAGGTTAAAGCCCGAAACATTCCGATTGCAACTGATGTTCATGTTTTATCTGATATACATGACAAGTATAATCAGGATTTCATGAGTCATGCTGATATTTTATTTCTAAGTGATGAAAATATACCTGGTTCACCGGAGGAATTCTGCAAGGCTCTTCAGGAGAAATTTCACAACCATATTATTGTATGTGGCATGGGCGCAAAGGGAGCGCTTCTGCTTGACCGCGAAAAAAATACTATTCAACGATACCTGGCAGTGACACTTCGACCGATTGAAAATACAATTGGGGCCGGGGATGCGTTATTTAGTGCTTTTATTCATTCATACATTAAAACAAAAGACCCGGTTGTTTCAATCAAAAAAGCAATTTGTTTTGCCTCATATAAAATCGGGACAAAAAACGCCAGTGACGGGTTTCTTAATTCTATCGAACTGGATACTATTTATCAGAATAACCAAACATTATTTGATACAAGAGGATAACCTTATTGATTCGGTACTCGTATAAAAAACGCAGCAATAAAACTAATAACTGCTATTAATGAAGCTGCAATAAAAACAGTACTGAATCCATACGCATTCCAGAGAAGTCCACCAAGAAAAGGAATTGTCATGGAAACAACATGATCCATAGATATTCCAAGTGAAATAGTTGCAGCAACATCTGATTTATTCTCAGCAATTTTATTAAGGTATGTCGTCCTTGCGATACGGGTTGAAAACATTAAATTATCAAGAATATACAATGCACTAAGAAATACAATGTTTTTAACATAAGCAAAACCGATACAAATACCAAATAAGATTATTGAATCAGCTATAAACATCACTTTTTCACCAAATCTATCGGTAACATATCCGAAAACCTGCCTGAATATGACACCTAATGCCGATGCAATAAAAATCAGCAATGCCATATCAGATGGTCTTGCGCCATACTGAGTTATAAGCACCCAGGGTGCGAAGGTTAGAAAAATCTGTTTTCGAGCACCAAATAAAATATTAAAAATGTAAAACAGAGTATAACGCGTTTTAATGACAAATCGTTTATGTTTAATTTGTGTATGTGCATGAAGATGAAGTTTTGAGAAAAAAAATGCTGCAACAATGGCTGCTAATCCACCAATTATATATAATTTTTTATATAAAAAAGAATCATCTGCAAAACGAGCAAATATCCAAACTATCAAAGCCCCGGAAATCATTGCAAAATTTCGCGCACCGCTTAACTGTCCGAGTCTTTTTCCGTGTTTACCGTCTTTTGCAAGTTGAAGCCCCATGGTATTTTCAATCGGCATAAAAAGATGATCAGCCAGGCTCCACAAAACCATCCAAATCATCATTACCATATATGATGAAGAAAACCACCCTAACCCGATAACCCCGATTGCAGATAAAAGCCCGACTGCTATTGCCCAGTTTCTCATAGAATATGAAGCTAAAATACCTGTTATAAGAACCAGTAAAAAACCGGGAATCTCACGAGGTATTTCAAGAACACCTCTTTGTGATGCTGTAAGATGAAAAATATCATTAAGATAATTATTGAATGAAGTTGTTAAGATACCGTTATTAATGCCAAGAAATAAAACCCCGAGCAAAAATAATTTTAAATCATGTTCAGCAACAGACCAGCGATTCATTATTTTCTTTATCATACATCAACGCCTCAATTATTTAATAATGTTGCATAGTAAACTATTAGTTATAAACGGTCAATAAATAACCCGGCCAACCGCCGAAAAGTCTCATGCACAATTACATAAAACTCTGATTTTGCAATTTTTTTTTAAATAAATGAATTTTTATTAATATTTTTTAATATTTGCAATAAATCACTTGACATCAGATATATTAAGTGTTATGTTATATGTGTACTTGAGACGATCTTTATTATTACTTATTTGTTTATATTATTGATATACGCAAATATTTCGACTATGATACTTTACTGAATCTATGTTTTTTCCCTTCCAAGGGTTCACATCAGCAGTCCTATCTATAGCTTTATATTTTAAGTAACGGTAATAATCAAACAATAATACTAATAATTCCGGAAAGTCCGGTTATTAAAATTATTATTTGCAACACATAGTGTTGTACAAGACAAAAAAGCTGTATAGCTGATTTTTTGTTAAGAGAAAAGGAGAAAAAACATGTCAAAAAAAATCTATGTAGGTAACATGAACTACGGAACTGATGAGCAAGAATTAAACGAAATCTTTGGTGAATTCGGTAGTGTTGCATCAGCAAAAATCATCATGGATCAATTTACTGGAAGATCAAAAGGTTTTGCTTTCGTTGAAATGGAAAACGAAGAAGACGCTATGGCTGCTATCAATGCTTTAAATGGCAAAGAAATTGGCGGAAGAGTTCTTAAAGTAAATGAAGCGCTTGATAGAGCTAAGCCAAGTAATGGTGGTGGTGATAGAGGCGGATTCAGAAGAAACAATAACAACAGATATTAATAATATATAACTGACTTATTGCTATTTAAACCGGAAGTTTACTTCCGGTTTTTTCTATTTATATAACCATTTTTATTTGCGCTTAATAGAACAGTACAACTCACAAAAAAGATCATTAGGTTCTATTCCTAAACCATCTTTTGATAATTCTTTCTTAATACCACGAACCAAATACATATTAATTTCACCCTTACTCTTTGCAGAAATCATACCCCGATTATCAACTTCAAAAAAATCTTTAACAATATCATAGGTAGATGAAGAAATATTAACCATTCCCTTAACACCGGATGATTCAAGACGACTGGCAACATTCACACTATCACCCCAGATATCATAAATAAACTTCTTCTGACCAACCACACCTGCCATCATGCCACCGGTATTCACCCCTACCCTGATCTCCCATGTGGGCGAAGCCTGTCCCCTGATCAATTCATTCTCATGATGAACAAAACGAACTATTTCCATTGCAGCAAGAACAGCATCAATTGCATGTGTCGTATTATCATCAGGTAACCCGCCGGCATACATATATGAATCACCAATAGTTTTTAGTTTTTCAAGATGAAACTTATCGATTATTAAGTCAAACTGTTTAAACATTCTATCAAGTTTATTGATAAGTGTTTCAGGATCAAGGATTTCTGAAATCCAACTGAATCCAACAAAATCAGTAAAAACAACAGTTGCCGATTTATGAAATACAGGTTTAACAAAACCACTTTTCTGAAGCTCTTTAGCAATCGGGTTAGGTAGTATATTTAGAAGTAACTCATTATTTTTTTCTTTTTCTTTAGTAATAATAATACTTTTTTTCCAACTGCTATATCTCATACGACTGGTAAAATATATAAAAATAGCATCAACAACTACAACATTTACAGAATCGCGCAAACTGTATGATAAAGTATCAGTTATTTCAGGACTGCCGGAAAAAAATATAATAATAAAAAGTGAATATGAAAAAATCAATAAAAACCAGCAAATTATAACTGGTAACGGTGCTACTGCAAGAAGCATTAAAATGAATAAATATCCGCCAATATAAGCCGGATTACCACCTGAGAGCCCGGTAATTACTGCAGTTGCAACTAAGAGATAACTTGCATAAAACATCAATGCAATTAGATTTCTATAGTGAAGATGTGGTATAAACAAAATGATTAATGAAATAATGCCTACGACTGTAAGTCCGATCCTGAGAAAAATGATTATATCTGGATATTCATTTAATTTTATATCAATAGGTATATATAATAACCAGGTTAATGAAATAAAACTGGCAAATAAAGCAATAATCCTGCTTTGTCTGTCTAACTCTTTAGTATATGACAATGCCACTTCTTCATGACCTAATTGACCGAACATTAGTTTTTCCATAGTACTTCGATTACCTCATAGTTTAAAGTATAGTTACAATTCACTTTTTGTCAAGTTAATTGTATTTTCGACATAATTATGAATATTAATTATTTATACTTTACCACGGGTTATCCTTGACAATATCATTATCATAATTGTACATTACAGAACCTCTATAATAACAACCCGGAGTACATTATTTTACCACTACCAGCAAATATACAAAGACGAATTAAAAATAATATAAAAGGGAAAACGCATCAGTGTTATGGTATTTATCCGCCGGGTTTTGAAAATGCTGGTTTAATTGAATTAAATAAACTTGGTATTAGCGATATCATATCTACTGAAAAAGGCGGTATTCTTTTTAATGCTAAAATTGATGATATCTATACAATAAATCAATTTTCATTAACTGCTGTTCGTTTTTTATTACGAATTGATTCATTTAAAGCAACCGGTTTTGCAAAAGTAACCAATAGAATCGAAACAATCCCCTGGGAACTTTATTTGAATCCCGATGTTATACCAGCGTATATCGTGACGACATCAAAATCAAGACTTTACCATTCAGATGCGGTAAAAGAAAGTGTGGAATCAGGGGTAATCAAAAGGATGAAAACGATTTATCCGTCATATTCCCCCAAAGATGGCTCAATTAAGATTTTTGTACGAGTCGCTGATGATAGAGTTACGATAAGCCTTGACTCGTCAGGAGACCCGCTTTATTGCAGAGGGTATAAAACGATGATTTCAGATGCCCCGCTTCGGGAAAACATAGCTTCTGCGATTCTATTACATTATAACCTTAATGATTTTGATGAAATAATTGATCCTATGTGCGGAACCGGAACTTTTCTCTTAGAATCATTAATTCAACTTCAGGTGAAAAATCATTGCGGACTGCGATCTTTCAGTTTTGAAAACTGGCCTGTTTTTTCAGAAGCAACATTCAACTACATACAAAAAAAACACCTTGCAGAATCACAAAAAACGACTGTGAAAATTACAGGAAGTGATATCAGTGCAAAAAATATAGATTGCTGCAAAAAAAACCTTGAAAACCTGCACGGAGAACATACAACTGATTCAGTAACATTCTATCAGGCTGATTTTTTTAACCTGCGTAAAATGAGCGAAAAACTTTTAGTGGTTATCAATCCGCCGTACGGAAAAAGAATTGAAACTGACTCCTCACTGAATGATTTTTATATAAAGATTGGTAATAAACTCAAAAAAGACTTTAAGGGTGCGGAATGTGCAATAATTGTTCCGGGGATTGAAGCAGAAAAAGCACTTGGTTTACGATATACGAGTAAAATACCATTTATGAACGGAGGTTTACCGGTTGCGGTATTGTATCTTACTGTATGACTTTTGAAACAAAAATGAATGATTATGCCCACAACAATATTCCGTTTATTTTCATACTATCGTACGATATGAAAGAGTCTATTATCATACCATTAGACCAGGCCAAAGCACACAATATATTGTATAAAGTGAATGAAAAAACAAATTATCCTGTACAACCGGGTGATCAGAAAACCGGGAAAAAGCAAAAAGTGATTACGAAAATGACTCCCGTTTCTTTTGATGATTATAAAATTGCCTTTGACACTTTACATAAAGAGTTTGTCAATGGTAATACATTTTTAACCAATTTGACCTGTAAAACAAAAATTGAAAGTGAACTTACCATTCAGGAAATATTCACCCATGCAAAAGCGCCGTATAAACTGCTCGTTGATGATACATTTGTTCTATTCTCACCGGAAACTTTTATTAAAACTGACAATGGTTATATGTATACCTATCCCATGAAGGGAACAATTGAGGCTGACATCCCCGATGCAGCAAAAATACTCGAAAATGATGAAAAAGAATTTGCTGAACACATAACCGTTGTTGATTTGCTGAGAAATGATTTAGGTATTGTTTCTGATAGAGTTGAAGTCACACGATTTCGCTATATCGTTCCGGTTTTTAATCCGGGTAAACCGTTATTACAAACCGTTTCTGAAATTAAAGGTAAAATCAGTGAGTCGTATATCAATCGCCCCGGTTCGCTTATTGCGAAACTTCTTCCGGCTGGCTCAATTACCGGGGCGCCAAAAAAGAAAACAGTTGAAATTATTTCCCGCATAGAAAATTATACCAGAGGGTTTTATACCGGTGTTTTTGGAATATGGGAAAATGGTGTTATTGATTCGGCAGTTATGATACGGTTTATAGAAGCTGAAGGTTCTGATTTATATTATAAATCAGGTGGCGGGATTACCGTTTATTCTAATGCGGAAAGTGAATATAAGGAGTTATTACATAAAATATATGTGCCGGTTTATTGAAACACTAAAAGTTATAGATGGTAAGATTAACAATATTCAATATCATAATACAAGAGTAAAAAAAACAACATTTGATTTTTTTAATCAGGAAATATCATTGTATGATTTGCTGAATACAATTATTATATCTACACATTCTGATGAAATATATAAACTTAGAATTGTGTATGATACAAAATTGCTGGATTTTTCATATACCCCGTATACAAAGAAAACTATAAATTCGTTGAAAATAGTCCATATGGACCGTTTTTTCTACAACTACAAATTTGAAGATCGCCAAAATTTTCAACAATTACTAACCGGCTTAGATCAAACTACAGAAATAATAATTGCCGTTAATGGTCTAATAACTGATTCATCATATTCAAATCTGATTTTCAAAAAAAACAATCAATACTTCACACCTGAATCATGTTTGCTACCCGGGACAAAACGAGCATTCCTTTTGGACAGTGGTATAATTAAAACCGCACAGATCACTGTTGACTCTATGTATGATTATGAAACTGTTTCATTAATCAATGCAATGTTAGAACCCGGCGATATATCGCTGGCGGTTGGGAAGATTATATTTTAAACCTCAGTTTATTGAACCACTTTTGTCAATCTTTCTGGTTATGCCGGAAAATTGACATTAATACATTATAAAAAATCAATACTAAACCCGGATTTAAACCCATTTTCATCTGCACTAATAAATGGTTGTAATGAAACCTTTTTTTGTTCTTTATGTAAGAAATATTTTGAAACACCATAGCCTACAGCCATGATAACAATTCCTGTAAAGAGTAATATTAGACCAACAATTGAAATTGACACACCAATTACAGCTATAATCATAAAAAGATAATGATCATACGTTATATAATCCGGACTTAATTTCTCCATAGTTAATACATAATTACTATAAAATATACCAAAAATAATAAGCCCCCCAATCGTAGTTGTACCGCCAATTCCGGCAAATGGAATACCAATATTTCCAATTCCTTCCATTATTTTACTTTTCAATATATTTGAATTTTTATTAGATGATTTGAAGTTGGTAATTTGTGATGAATTATCAATTTTAAAGTTGAAATTTAAATTGTCTGCTTTAACAATTTCATTGCTAAACATAAAAGACAAGGAGAAAACAAAAAATAAAGAAATAATAACTTTTTTACTCAATTTAGAACTCCTGTTTTATAACTTATTCAGAATCAGGTAACCTCGCAAATAATCCGGTGGATTAACAATTTTGCAAGAGCCTCATACAATAAGCAATACCAATAAAAATTGGTATTGCTTATTGGTAAAAAAACAACCTTGATAAACAAGTATTTAATAGTTACTTTATTATCAAAATCATTTATTACAAATGCCTATAGCCGAATGATGATAATTTATTTTATTTCCAGTAGTGCTATAATACTGGTAAAATCTGAAAATTACAACCAGTCTTTAGTTTGGTTTTTCATAAGAGTGCTTTATATTGCTTATCAAATTAAAAAATTCCGGTCTACTTGAAATATTACATTTCTTGAATAGAGAATTAACTCTTGATTTTACAGTACTCTCTGAATTAATATGTAGCTCAATACATATTTGTTTATTGGAACATCCTTTGTAAATAAGTTTTGCAACCTCGAATTCTTTTGTCGTAAAATTTAATTTATTACTTAATTCTTCTATAACTGACTCTTCAGTAATCTTTTTTGATTCATGAGAACTCAATAAATCATTTACTATTATCAGATTTTTATGCTCTTGATTTAATCGTATAGTAATAGCTGTAACATAAACAAAATTACTGACAAATAGTATTAAATAATAACTGAAAGACAAATGTGTATCATGTAATAATGTAACTATTGAAAAAAATATAAATACGGGTATTAATAATGTTGTATTCATAACGATTAAAAATTTATCTAAATCATTTCTTATTTTATCACTATAAATTCTTACAAATATAAAGCTCATATACACTACACAAAGGCTTATCAATATAATAAAAAAAACCGGAAGTACAATTATAGTATGTGTTATATAGCTTATTACTACGGTTAATGGAATTGAAAAAATGGCAGCTGAAAATAGAATAATAAAAGCTTTAAGTATCAGCTTACCCGAAAGATTAAATCCTTCCCACGTAAATAAAATAATACCAAAAACCATTATAGATATACTTATCGCCGTTCCGATTTCACACATAAATACAGAACAGTACTCTCCATAATATTGTGGCACTATATCTTTTATAATAACTTTTATCGTTAATCCAAAATTATAAATAGAAAAACCACAAATTGAAAGATCAAATTTTCTACCAATCGAAATCATAAGATGATAAATAAAAAAAGTAAAAAAAGCACCGGCAAAAAAAAATAATCCCGACATAGACCATCCATTTTTCTTCAATTATAAAAACAACAAACCAGAAGTCACACAGGCCCCCCCCTACTCTGTAGAACCATAAAAACCTGCTAATTTCTGATCTGATACAAGTAAATCACCTAATTCATCAGGTTTTAACACAACAATACTATCCCGCGTGGTTTCTATAATTCCACGGTTTTTTAAATCGGTAAAAATGCGCGACAACGTCTCCCGGGTAATATTTAATATAGAAGCAATTCTCTCATTGCTTTGGTTTTTCTTAACATACACCCCACGGTCAACTTTTATACCTGAGGCTGTCATTAAATGATAGACATAGCTTACCACTTTCTTTTCGGCAGATTCAATACACAATGCTCTTTGCATTTCAGCAATCATTCGGGAAGACTGTTTTAATAAATCAAAAATCAGGCCGGGATACACTGAAAAATTATCAAGTAATTCACTTAAATCAACACAAAGATATTCTACCGGCGTTATTGATTTTGCATTGACAGAATGTTCATCAAGAAAAAGTTCAGGCACCCCAAAAATATCACCTCGTGTTAAAACCCCGAATATTTTATTTGAATATTTATCAGTATTTTTAAAGATTTCAACCTTTCCGCTTAAGAGCAGATAAAAAGAAGATATTGTATCTCCTTCCATATAAATGAATTGATCCTTTTCAAGTTTTTTGTAGTGACTATTCAAAAAAAGAGCCTCTATTTGCTCCGGTTTTGTATGAATAAATTTAAGCTTTTTTAATATACAGGAACAAAAATCAATATCAATTTTCATACGATTCTCTCACCTTCTCATACCAGTTTTTTTCTTCAACATCAAAATCAATATCAAATTCTTCTTTGAAACGGGTCTTAAAATTTGTTGTATCTGTTTGTTTAAGCCAATTATTAACATACGATATATCATATTTCATTGTTAAATATACAATAAATGACTCGGATATTTCATACCGCTTTTTGGGGTTTCTTTCAATACCATTTTCACTTATCGTTACACCATTAAATTCAAGCAATGTCATAGTAAAAATTTGAGACGGGTACTCACCATATTTCTCTAAATCATCAGTAATATATGAGCAAAGAAGATTAAATATAGATTCATCCGAATACGTATTCCCTAAAATATAAAAATAATATTTCAATGCTAAATAAGAAGTATACCCCTCGGCAATACCGATAGAATTAAGTTCTAAAATATAATCCTGAATAACATGAATCGTTTCATGAAGAATTGTTACCGAAGCCTGTATGTAATCGTATTCTTTGTAATAATAAGTAATTACACCTTTTGTCGAATTAGAATCCAAAACGCTGTCATCCAATAATCCGGCTACTCTGTTATACTCACCTCCTGTTCCTTCATCAAAAAGATAGATATCAGGTTTTACGGTAACACTCACATTTGTATAGGTAAAATACCATTTAACTGCCAGTTCAGAATATTTCACAATGCTTGATAAATCTTTTTCAACGATAGATCCCGATTTATAGAAAAAAGTAAAATGATTTGTTTCCAACACATCAAATGATGAAGTGTCAAACAGCAATCCGGCACAATTAGTCATGAGTAATGAGATGGAAAAAAATAGTAAAACAATTAATGAGAACCTACTTAATTTCAAATAAAACCCCCGTATATATGGTATTTGACCAGAAAATAGTTCCTATAATATCCCGTAAATCAAGGGTCACAAGAAGTCTGTTTCTCCAGTTAATAAAAAAAGAAACATTTTTTGTAATAGAGACTTTACTTTCCACATTCAATACGGTTGCAATACTAATATCATTTCCTGACCGGACAAATCGTTCATCACGGTAAAAACCTTTGTATCCGATACCGGCTCCTGCAGAACTATATACTAAAAAATCGATTATTTTATAGGGAGTAAAGCTAAACCCGGCGAATATAAATGGATAAGGAAGAATTCTATTTTCAGTAAAACTTAATAATTTGCCAATTGAATACACCTCATATCGATTAATAATCACAAAACCGCCCCCCCAATACGAGTTAAAATACGTTCCTCTTTCACCTTTAAACGACAATTGATACGTGAGGGTAAAATCGGATGTACGGGTTTTATCGGTATAATATAATAAATTATTTTTATAATACTGATTATTTGCATAATATGAAAAATCTAAAGAATTACCAATGGTAATTCTCCGGTAATGAAATGAATATTGAAAACCGGAAATAAAAAACGGTGAAATCTCAATCTTATTTAATATCGCAAAAAAAACTTCGGTATAATCAATGCCGATACCACCATATAAAGAAAAATCGCCACGATTAACACCAAATGATTGAAATGAAATAAAAAACGACATCATAAAAACAAAGAGGTACGTTGTTTTCATTGTTTTTCCGTAATCGAAATATCGTAGGCACCAGATCGGGTGAAACATTCTACCTTAACATAATAACGTCCTTCTGTTACACATTGAAAACCATTAACTTCAATACTCCCATTTTCAACAGGAGGAGAATAGAAGACTGATTTACCATCCATATCTATAATTGTCAAAGCTACGGTCATTGCATAATTTTGATTATAATTTAACTGTATGTAATATGATGTGCCGGCTTTCAAAGTGACTGACATATAATCTACACCACTATCATCAGTCATAGTTCTTTCCTGTCGGTTAACAGGCAACTCAAATTCAGATGCAGTCAGGACACTGTCATCCGGTTCATAACTATCGGGCTCAACTGAATTTCGCTTACCATACAACTCATCAATTGAATATCTGAAAAAATCTTCAGTCACAAAACCGACTACCCGATACTGATATTCTATATCAGGTTCAATGCTGAAATCATAAACGGCTTTATTACCTGCATCCGATATTGAATCAACAGTATCCCTTCTGAAAATTGTTGTTGATACAGAAATAAATTCCCAGTCAACATCACCTTTTTTTCGTCTTTGAATTTTGTATGAACGAAAGAAAGTTTCTCTATCCCACTGTATCATACAATACCCGGAGTATTGATTACTAACCCACAGGTTTTTTATTATTTTCTCAGAATCAAGCAATTTAATCTGAAAATTATAATCACCGGTCACTCCCTGCTTATCCGATTGTAACACTGCAACAATATCAACATCGGTTGGTGTTGATATTTTAAACGTTTTATCAATTTTAACACTTTCAACCTCGTGAATTGGGGTATTCATATCTTTTAAATCATAAAATTTAATAGAAAATGTATCAATATTTGCCACAGAGTTTGTAGTTGGTACAAATGACACTGTTTTTATCTCTTTAGATTTACATTTGATTAAAAAATAATCCACATCATCAACAGGATATACCGATCGCAAAAATGTTGTGTCAATTGCAAATTCCGGGTAGTTTTCAGGCTCCCCATCCTCAAATTGATCAATTGCTGTACCTGCTCTTAAAGCACTTACTGTTTCACTAAAATCACTCTCGCCATTTAAAAATGAAACTGCTTTCACTTTATAATAATACGTCACACCGGGAACTGCCGTCGTATCAAAATAATAGGAGTTATCAATTTCAGAACTTATCACCGTAAAATCAGTATCAGGATATTCACTTCTATACAAATGAAAGTTTATTTTGAGCTGCATATAAAAAACCCATGAAATCATAATATACTGTTTATATGAACCTTTTGTTGCATAAACTTCAACAGGTTTTTCTATGCCAAGATCATCAATCTGATGATAAATATCAATTGCATTGTAGACCGAAGGCTGACAGGATAGAATAAAAAACAGCATGATTATCCCTAAATATTTAGTATACATAAATATGCCACCTTCAATCTCAATTGTTAGTCTTCATAAAAACCGCAGCTTTTCAAAATCTCATCAACTTCACCTGAAATTGCAGGATTACTCGCTACAACATCCCACTTCCCCGCATCAGTTTCAATATACTTTATTTCACCGCCGGCCTCTTCTAATATAACTCTCGAAGCCGCAAAATCCCACAAATTTGTTCCCTTCTGAATAAAAACACCGGCTGTTCCTGATGCCACATTAACTATATCCAGACCGGTTGCACCAAACATTCTCACTTTCCTGGCACACAAAGCAAATTTATTGGCTATACAAAGCGATTTATTTATAATATCCGGCGTACTTCCCGTACTCATGATTACAATCACCTCTGATAGTTTTCTCTTCGTATCAGCAGATAATCTCACCCCGTTTCTAAATGCCCCTTTACCCTTGAATGCTGTATATAACTCACTACTCACCGGGGAAAAAACAACACCCGCAACCGGTTCACCGGGATTTCCCATCTTTTTCCCCTCAGCAAGACGTGAAACAGATGCCGGAGATATTTTATAACAGGCAATACAGGTACAAAAATACGGCAAACCGTAATAATAATTAACACTGCCATCTAACGGATCGATAATCCAGCAATATTCACCGGATTTTACTTTAATTCCATCCTCTTCAGTAATTATTGAATGATCGCTATAATGTGACTCAATTATATCAATGATAGCCTTTTCGGCTTTTCTATCTATATCAAGTTTTAAATCATGAGCAAACTCTGTTTCAACAGCAATAAATTCATGATATTGTGTTTTAATTAATTCTCCGGCTTTCATTGCAGCTTCAACTGCAGTATTGTATATTAATAAATCAAACTCATTCAGTGTATTCATAGAGCCCTCTTTCATAGTATCTGTAAATTCAAAAAAATGCAAGAATTGATTAAAAAAATTGAATAAAGAATACTTCTTATGACGATGATCTCCGATACTTAAACGAAGGAGATTATTATGAAAACTGATCAGGAATCCTTACAAAAACAAAAAGAAGATTTGTTGAAATATTTTGAATTACTGGATAGTCATCATCGATTTATGCTTGTTGCGGTTGCAAAACTAATGGTTGAAACGACCAAACCGAAATAATGAAAAGCTCTATGAAATAACAATATCAAATCCATTCAATAAATTTAAAACGTCGGGGGCAGTAAATCGGGCTTTTCTGATTTTATTTGTCCTCGGATCTATCTCATACCCGTGAGCATTTCGAAATGAAGATTTTTCAAGATCTGTCGAATGAAATAGTGTATTTCTAAAATTTGAACCTTCAAATACCGCCTCAGCAAGATATGTTTCCTGAAAATAACATTCTGAAATTTCACATTGTATAAATTGAGCTTTTTTCATTTTCAAATTATTGAAATTACAGTTACTCAATATACATTTTTCAAATGAAACAATAAATGCAAATTGACTGCATAAATAAAAATTTAACCCTAATAGTCTGCATTCAATATACTTTGAATCCAGAAACTTTGCATTAACAATAACAGGATTGGCAAAATCGCACTCTGTAAATACACAATTTTCAAACTCGGTATCATTTAAAACAGCGTTAGTGAATTTACAACCGGTAAAAGTGCACTTATAAAAAGACTTGCCGGACAGATCTTTATCTGAAAAATCTTCTGAATTGATTTCAATACTATTAAAATCGCTTTTACTAAAATCCATTATGAAAATCCTATGAATTGTTTGCAATAATATTGTATACTATACCGTGCTACAAATCAAGTGTTTTTACAAAAGTGCTTGCGTTGTACTTTTTGACTACAATGTCGCCAAATTTGCGACATTGTATATTTCATACATCATTATGCTCTGTTTCAATGAAGTATAAGTCCAGAGAGACAATGTGGCACAAAACTTGCTTTTAAAACGCATTGCATCTTTTCTTGAGCGGTACCGGGGGTTTTATGAAAAAAAGTGTATCAGTTATTTTGTTTATATTACTATCATTATCTGTTGTTTTTGGAAAAGATATTTCAATTAATGTTTTTGACCGTGATATTGATATTCCGCTTGAAGGGGTTAAGTTGATTGAGCCAAAATCAGGCAGAATTGCATATACCGATCAAAATGGTGATACTATTTTACAAATTGATTCTAATGAACAAATTATGGTTATTGCCGACTATGTCGGATATCAAAGTAGAAAAGTTATTATCGCTCCGGATGTAAACACGCTGAAAATCGGTTTATCCATGGAATTTGTACTTGAAGGTAAAGAACTTATTATAGAAGGAAAAGCACCGGGTAAAACCGATGAAAAGGTCGGTGTGTCTAAAGTTGTTGAAAAAAACGAAATGAAATCAACAGCGATGTCCGGTCCGATGCAGGATGTCATGTCAACAGTAAAAACCCTTCCCGGTGTTGTGTATGCCGGGAAGTTCAGTCCTAATTTCTCTGTTCGTGGTGGCGAACCAAATGATCTTACTACCGTTTTAGATGGCTTTGTCGTTCGTTACCCGTGGCATTGGGGTGGTGGTTTTTCAATATTCAACCCGAACATTGTTGATTCATTAAAGTTCTCTGCCGGTATTTTCTCTGCAAAATACGGCCCTGCCATGAGCGGTCTTATGGAAGTAAACACAATTACCCCTAATGATGGTGTAAAACTGCAGGTTGTCTTATCAATGATGACTGCTGAAGTATTATTGCAAACACCAATTGTTAATGAAAAATCGGGTTTATACATCGGAGGTCGACTGACAAGTCAGGACTTACCGCTTTTGATGGTAAAACCACTGGTTGATCAACAGGGTCTCAATTTTACCCGTTCACCATATATTTATGACGGTTACTTTAAATGGTATATTAAACCGGTTGACCGTTTTGAGTGGTATATAAACGGGTTTGTCGGTGCTGATGGTATAAGTATGATTGCAAGCCCTCCCGGGCAGACTGAAGCAACTCATATTGTTACAACAAGTAATTTCAGCTGGGTAAACTTCAGTGGCTTTGTTAATACAGGTTTTAAAGTGATATTACCGGGAGATAAAGTGTTTATGCACTTTCTTGGCGGATATGAGTATCACAAATCAGATATAAAAGGGAACTTTTTAGTAAAAGGTACAAGAAAATACAGTGATAAATTTAAAGAATACTTTGCAACCCTTCCGGTTATTGGAACCACACTACCTGATTCATTTCAAATGGACAACTCATCACAATTTGGAGAGGGCGATGCTGATCACAGTGCTCAAGGTAGATTTGATACTGATGTAACAATTACTGATAGAATTATGTTCAGCATCGGACTTGGCGGTATATATCAATGGGTAAACTATAGTGGTGGCGGAGAAATATACTCCGTAGGTTTTAAAAACGGACTACCAGTTTACGAACCGTTTACTTATTCAATCAGTAAAGAAGATAAATCAATACTTTCTTCATTTGCATATATGAATTTTGATTTCAAAGTAATTCCTGAAATATTTGATATTGAAATTGGTATGAGAACAGATCATGTAGCACTTTTTGGTAAAACTCAAAACGGTGAGGAATATGATTTACAAGTGTATCCCGTACCTGAACCGCGATTAAATTTCTTTTTAACTCCCTTTAAACCAAACAATGTATTTGAAACAATGACATTCAGTCTTGGCGTTGGTCTTTTCAGTAAAGCTCCGGCAGAACTTGTTGCATATGAAAAATCATTCGGACTTGAAGATTTTACTATGCCAATAGGAAAAACCCTCACTGTCGTAACAGGTATTGAAACATTATTTCCATTCAATATCAAAGTAAAAGCAGAAGGTTATTTCAAATATCAATTTGATCGATTTTATATGAATACACCCCCTAATAATAATGGAAAAATTGTAAGTCATTCAGATGGTTATGGATATTCTACCGGTTTCGATCTTTCAATAGAAAGAAAAATGTCACCGTACCTGGATGGTTCTTTATCATATTCTTACTGTGATATACGAATGTTCAATCCGTCAACCGATGGTATGTCTTTTAATTTACGAAATGACCCGGTCGGGATATGGTACTATCCGAGATATCACAGATTTCATTCTATGAACCTCATTTTGAATGCAAGACCGACTGATTTCTTTACAATTACATCAAAATTATCAATTGCATCAGGTAAACCACAAAAGGAAGCAAGCGAAACACAAATGTTTTGGGCTTATGACCAGAAAGGAAATATTCTTGAGTTATATGCAAAAAATTATACCTATAGTGATACTTTGAGAACAGAAATTTCAATACCGTTTGATCTTAAAGTTACATTTAATTTTTATATACCAAACAGCAAAGTGTATGTTGAAATTTATGCAGGAGTTGAAGACCTCTTCGCTCCGCTCTATAGTCCAAAGGCTGCAATGGAAACTGATATGTTCTCAGGAGATGATAAAAGAGGAACAGAAGCTAATTTTGATATAGGCGCACCATTACCGTCAATCGGTTTTACCGTTAATTTCTAATTGAGGAGATACCAATGAAAAATATACTATACATGATAATGATATGTGTTATGCTTTCCGGTTGTTTATCGCTAAAAGAGCGATATTCAGATAAAAAAAGCCTTGAAAATATAAACCTTACGATAATGAGCGATAAATCCGGGTTGGAAACGGTATATATAACAAGTTCATTATTACCGTCAATAACGCTAAAAGGTGCATTATCACTTGATGCAAGTGGCGATACCATTCTTAATTTCAACAGTTTATATACGATCACGAACGGCTGGAGATCATATACAGAAGGTAATTTAATGCTCTACGGTCAGGGAAAAATTAAAAAATATGATGAAAATATGACTATTGAAATGATTTCCAAACCTGAAGTTATCGATATTCAATCAGGCTCGATGCGTGTTATTGACACATACTACCGGAATAAAGACGGTGCCGGGCGTTTTAAAAACAAATTTGACCGCCTCTATGAAACAGCACAATTACTTAAACTGAAAGACGGGTTCGGGCAATTTGCACCGTCACAAACCGGTCTAAATTATTTTTTCGACCCGAATAGAAACATACCTGAAGATTTTTTAACGCATACAAAAAGGGTTTTATTTCCTGAATTATATGGTATAAATACATTATATAAAAAAAAGTTACTTGACATACACTATGATCTTTCATTATTAGACAATACTGATGATCTTATAATTGCTGATGATTTATTGTATAGAAAAAGTTATACTGATGCAGTAATAGGTGAAACATTAAAAGAAGTACGAAACAGCGGGACAATGCTTCGAGATTTTAATGAAAGTAAAAAGTTACTTAAAGCATTGTATAATTACGATTATTTCTTTGATACCTTTTTACCACAAGCAGTTCTACAAGTTACGACAAAAAATAATGATTATAAATTTAATAATTGTATCATTATTGATAATTTAAAAAAATAATTTTTTGCAACACTATAGTATATTTATAAAAAAACAGGAGTTTAAAAAAATGGACAAAATGACTTTAATCAGTTTATTTCAACTTGGCGGATGGTCGATGTGGCCGTTACTTGCTATGTCGATTGTAACCGTGGCTGTAACAATCGAACGGGCTATTTACTTTTTAATGTATGACTTTAAAGTAACTGATATTGAAGAAAAAGTCATAGAATTTCTTAAGAATGATGATCGTGATGGTGCGCAAGCATATTTGAAAACATTCAAAAAGAAAAAATTAGCAGCACACATCATTCTTGAAGGTGTAACCATGGCAAAACTTGGTGAACACCGTATGGAAAAAGCGTTTGAAGCAGAAACCCAGAAAAAAGTGAAAGATATTGAAAAGGGTCTTAATTACCTTGTGGAAATGGGCTCTATTGCTCCGATAACAGGGTTCTTAGGAACAGTTTCCGGTATGATCGGCGCATTCGGTGCAATTGCAAAAGCAACCGATGTTAATGCCCAGCTTGTCGCAGGCGGTATATTTGAAGCACTTATAACAACAGCGTATGGTTTAATAATTGCCGTTGTATCAATCACAGCTTATAATGTTTTTACCAATATTGTTGAACGGTTTATTACAAATATTGAACGGGTGGGAACTGATGTTGTAACAACTGTTCTTATTCAGGAACATGAAAAAAATAATAAATAAGGTCAGTGTATGCAAATCAAAATCAGAAAAAAGAAAGTAATAAATGCACTTGAATCAGGTTCACTCAGCGATCTTGCATTTTTACTCATAATATTTTTCATTGTCATTGCAGTATTTAATGTTAATATGGGTTTCTTGCTTGATTTACCAAAAAAGAATTCATCTAAAATTGTTAATACTCAGGATATTATTCGAGTTGCAATTGAAGCTGATGCACAAATTACTTGTGATGAAGAAACAGTTACCATAGAAAAACTGCAGGATCTTGTTACTGAACGATTAAAATTAAGACCGAACATGACACTCTATCTATTAATTGACCCGGAAGTTGAATACCAGGCGGTAGTTGATATTATTGACGTTATACGGCTCATGAAAGTTGAAAATTTCTCATTTAAAATGAAGGGTACCTGATATGAAAATAAAAAGAGATGTTAACCGGGCACCCGGCATTCCGATAAGCTCAATGTCTGATATTGCATTCCTGTTGCTTATTTTTATAATGGTTATTTCACTCATCAATTATAGAAGAGAGATAAAAATAAGTTACCCTGAAGCTGCTAATTATGAAGTAACGCAGGATAAACAAAATCTCGAAATATGGGTTGATGATAAGGGTGTGATATTTTACAAAGGTGAAGTAATACAGATTAATGCACTTGAAAAAGTAATAGTAGATAGCATTATTGAAAAACCAGGTATACGAATTCATATAATTGCTGATAAAAAGACAAAATACAAGAATATTGACGACATTATGAATATCCTGAGGCTCTTACAGCATAGAGTCGTATCACTTGTAGTAAAGGATTAGGTGAAATATGAATAAAAGTGCAATACTATATATTTTTATAAAAAAGAATTTACGGAAAATAGTTTTCTCAGTCACAATCGGTATTCATGTTGCTGCAATTCTTTTAATTAGTTTTTCAACACAAGCATCGCAGGAACGGGAAGACAGCACCATATTTAAAGTTGTTGACATCGAAGAATATATCCCGCCACCGCCGAAACCAAAAGTTGAAGAAAAAAAAGAGGATGTTGTTGAAGTTACCAAACAGGATAGTGTAGCAGATGAGATTATTGCAACTGATAAAGAAATCAAAGAGATGGATATTGATTATCTGCCTCAACATAAAATATCCGATGTTCCCGTTATACCGACAGGTGAAATTAAATCACGAATGATCTACCCTCCCCTTGCATTAAGACAGGGCATTGAAGGTGTTGTATATTTACAATTGTATATTGACCAGTTAGGTGCAATACGAAAAGTAGATATTATTAAAGACCCGGGGTATGGTTTTGGTGAAGCTGCAAAAAACGCTGTTCTTGGTATGAAATGTATACCTGCAAAATCAAACGGTGTTCCGGTAGCTGTTATTTTCAGATATCCCATTCGATTTACGCTTAAATAAAATCCCCCACCCTTACTGAAATGTAAATTTATTTCTAAAAGGGGTGGCTGATTTTTGAATATTCTTTACTAAAAATTACCAATATGCAATTATCACATACAATTATTCTCTTAGTACACAGGGTTTAGAGATGGAACAAAAAAAATATAAACTGTCATTTGCCGGTATATTTATATTAAATTTTATATTCTTTTTGTCACACGCCTCTATTAATATGCTTCCGTCCTATTTAAAAGGTCTTGGTGCAACCAATGGCTATATCGGGCTTTTTATGAATATAACATCATTTATGCTTATGGGATATGTATTGTTTTTTGGCAAAATTGCAAACACCCTTCCACGAAAACCGGTGTTAATAGCTGCCCATTTATTATTTGTCATATCAATGGGCGGGTCGTTTATTTTTCACGATAACCTGGTATTGCTTTTTATGTTGCGAATTACTTCGTCAATATCCTATTTTTTCGGTTACACTATAAATATGAATATAATGTATGATATTCTTCCATACGACAAAAGGGTTCGCGGCATTGCTTTCTTTGGTGTTTCAGGCATACTGTCCAATCCTGTCGGGGCGTTCATCGGCGAAAATGTTATAAAACATTTTGACGGATATGCATTGTTTCTTTCAGGTATGATAATTGCACTATTTGTTATTGTATGGATAATTGTGTTAAAAATCCCGGAAAATATTCATAGAAATACAATATCTGAACATTTTATAACAATCATAAAAAGAACAAATCTGAAATCATTGATATTTTTTTCATTTATTTATGGCGGTGCATTTGGTGTTATTGTTTCGTTTCTTCCAAATTACACGACAATAAAACTTGGGAAACCAAATCTGTCATTATTTTTTACAACATTCTCAATTGTTGCAATTTTCTTTAGAATTGTTTTCTATAAAATACTTGAAATATTAAAATACAAAACATTAATTATACTGTCATTTACAACAATTTTATTGTCACTTATCAATTTATTTTTTCTTCACAATGACTTTCAGCTTGTTGTAACAGGTTTTCTATACGGTATTGGTCACAGTATTTTATTTCCTGTTTTAAGCACTCAGTTTGTAAACTCGGGAGAAGAGCATGAAAAAATTACGCTCAACAATACATTCATTGCTGTTAACGTAGCAGGAAATGTTGTATTTGCGTTTATTCTCGGTATAATATCGGATTTTTTTGGTTTACAAACAATATATGGCATTTATGGGATAATTATTTTCATTACACTCTTTATTGCAATAGTAATTAAGGGATATTCTCATTCTTCTGAAGAAAAAAAATAAAAAAAATTAAAGATACGATTTTATTATTTGCAAAAGTTCTATTTTTACATTATTATTCCTTAGTTTCAAAAACACTGAAACTAAAAATCTTAACTTTTAAGGATATAGTATGACAGGCTACAAAAAGAAACCTTTTTTAATTATTATTTTTTCTCTGATTTATTTATTAAATCCTATTGGTAATCTGCTGATGATTTTTATATCAAATACAGCAAAAACCCCAATAGAACATTTAATAACAATCGGAAAGTATATTATGATTGGAGATATGCTTGCTATATCAACAATACTATTATGGATTGCAACATTTCCACTGGCGTACGGTTTATATAAAGTAAGAAGCTGGGGATGGTACTACTTTCTAATTCATTCTGTACTTATTATACTCAATTCAATGATTGTAAGAACAGCAGGCGGTTTGGCAATATCGATTACACCTTATTTTTTTGTAAACCTGCTAGTGCTTATTCCAATCGGTTTTTTTATCAGAAAAGAAATAAGAACTCCATATTTAAACCCGAGAGTACGATGGTGGGAGCAGGCAAAAAGAATTAATCATAATATTAAAGTTATGGTTAATCATAAAGAATATTCAACATACGATATATCACAAACAGGCGCATTTATTTTGATGCCAGACACAAACGTACACCCTAATATCAATGATATTGTAGAAATCAAACTAATATTAGATACTACGAGTGTTACATGTAATAGTCTTGTAGTATGGAATAAAATTGAAGCTAATGGACATATTCCTGCCGGAATCGGTGTTAAGTTTATTGAAATGAATAGAAATGATAAAAAAACAATATCTAACTTTATCATAACACTTATTAGCGAAGGGAAAAAAATTAATCGATAGTTTCGAGACTTCAAACAGGATGTTTATATGCAAAAATATATTATTCACGAGAATTTAAAAACGGATCCGGGTGCGCCATATCTTTTTGGTGCTGATTTAGTTCATGATGGTTGTAACTTTGCTATTTTCTCAAAAAATGGTACGAGTGTTTCATTGTTACTTTTTGATAATCCAAGTGATACAAAACCTTCACATACGATCAAACTCGATGAAAAAGTTAATAAAACAGGTGATGTGTGGCATATATTCATTTATGGTATAAAAGAAGGACAATGCTACGGTTACATCATTGACGGTCCTTATTGGCCTGACAGAGACGGGCATAGATTTAATAAACACAAATTACTCCTTGACCCTTATGCAAAAGCAATCTCAGGCAATTATGACTGGAATGTAAACGCAGCCTACGCCTATCAAGTTGGTTCCGGTTTAGGTGATTTGTCTTTTAATGAAGAATCAAATTTCGGATGTACTGCAAAATCTGTTGTTATAGATAGCAATAATTTCGACTGGGAAGGCGATAAACAACTTAAAATCCCGTTAAAAAATACTATTATCTATGAAATTCACACACGAGCATTTACTATGGATAAATCATCCGGTGTGAAAAATCCCGGAACGTATGCCGGTTTAATTGAAAAAATACCCTACTTAACCGAGTTGGGTATAACGACCATTGAACTTATGCCGGTTCATCATTTCAATCACCTTGAAAATATAAGAACCAACCCGATAACCAATGAAAAACTATACAACTTCTGGGGGTATAGTTCACTCGGTTTTTTTGCACCCGATGCCTGGTATGCGTCTGATAATGATGGAGTTACCGCCGTATACGAATTCAAACAGATGGTTAAAGCAATGCATGAAGCCGGCATTGAAGTTATTCTTGATGTTGTTTACAATCATACCGGTGAAGGCAATGAATATGGACCGACAGTGTCGTTTAAAGGAATAGATAATTCCATTTATTACATGACAGAAAAAGGAAGACATTACAAAAATTTTTCAGGATGCGGTAATACACTTAATTGTAATCACCAGGTAGTAAAAAAACTTATAAAAGACAGTTTGAGATACTGGGTAATTGATATGCATATTGACGGTTTCCGTTTCGATCTTGCAGCAATACTCGGACGGGATAAACATGGCAACTGGCAGCCTGACTATTCTGTTTTAGATGAAATCAATAATGACCCGATTCTGGGTTCAACACAAATCATTGCAGAAGGCTGGGACGCTGCCGGTCTTTACAAACTTGGCGGTTTTCCTTCCGGCTGGGCTGAATGGAATGCAAAATTTCGTGATGACATTAGAGGTTTTATTAAGGGTGATACAGCATTATCCGGTGAAGTAGCCAAAAGAATTGCCGGAAGTGCCGACTTATTTTATTATGGAGACCGAAAACCGTGTCACAGCATTAATTTTTTAACTGCTCACGATGGTTTTACCCTCTATGATTTAGTTAGTTATAATAATAAAAACAATATTGAAAATGGAGAAGGTAATGCCGATGGTAATAATCACAATTTAAGTTGGAATTGTGGTGCTGAAGGGTTAACCGATAACCAGACAGTTTTATCACTTCGTGACAGACATATGAAAAGTATGATGGGCATACTTTTATTAAGTCAGGGAACGCCAATGATTTTAGGCGGAGACGAAATTAAATATTCAAAATCAGGTAATAATAATACCTATTGCCACGACAACAGATTAAACTGGATTGACTGGACATTACTGGAGAAAAACAACAATTTCTTTGAATTTTCAAAATATCTAATTCAATTCAGAAGAAAACATCCTGTTTTACGAAGAGAGGGTTTTCTCAAAGGTGTTGATTCATCGGGTAATGAAATTAGAGATATAAGTTGGCATGGAATACAAGTTCAGGAACCTGACTGGGGAATTGATTCTCATACTGTTGCATTTATGCTTGACGGTTCAAAAGGCGAAACCGGTGCTGAATTAGATGATAATAATATATATGTAATTATCAATGCATACTGGGAAGATCTTGTTTTTCATTTGCCATCACCGGGAAAAGAGAAAACATGGTTTGTTGCAGTTGATTCTTCCACTGAAAAGGGTTTTTATGAAGTCAACAAAGAACAAAAGGTTAAATCTTCAGTCTTTAATGTACGATCAAGAAGTTTAGTCGTTCTCATTGATAAAAAACAATAAAAACTTTTGAAAAGGTATAATTATGATAAAGTATATTCTATGTTTTATGGTATTATCAGTAAATATTTTTCCGGTACAATATAATAAAGGTGTAAAAGTAATGAATCAGAAAATATATACAACAGAGGTAGAAAAACTATTTTCAACAATCAATGACACGCAAACTGATGAACAAATATTTGATGTTTTTAATACATGGCGGGATACATTACACGTGTATCCGTCAATTGAAGGTGATGTAGTAACATTTATTTATTTAGACACCGGTAAAAATGCGACTTCAGTGTCGCTTACCTCAGCAATAAATAATTTTGCGACAAATGATTATTTGTATCAGTATAAGAAAACCCCGGTTTACTACAAATCGTACCATTATAACAATATTGATTCAGTTTCCTATTATTTTACTATTATTGACGGCAAAAAAGTAACTATAAAAAAAGATGATTACAATAAAAATATAACGCTCGATAAACTTCGATCAAATGTTGTTCGCAAACCCGGTAGCAATAAACCTGCTATTCAGGCAATTTTTAATATCAGACCTGATATAATATCAACAAAAAACGTTGAAAGGGATATTTATATCTATCTTCCGCCTTCTTATTTCAATGCCCCTGATAAAAAATATCCTGTGTTATATATGCATGACGGTCAGAATATATTTGATACACCAACTGCAAATTTTGGAGGATGGAAAATTGATACAAAAGCGACCGAATTGATTAATGCAAATGCTATACCCGAACTGATTATTGTAGGAATTGAAAATACATCAAAAAGAAAAGAAGAATATGTCGGTTTTTCAACACTCTATAAATATGATCAAACTGGTAAAGAAGAATATGTTGCAGAATCAAAACGATTTACTGATAATTATGTCGATTTTATTGTTCATAAAGTGAAACCGCTTATAGACACTCACTATAGAACACTACCGGATCGGGAAAACACTGCAATTGCAGGTTCAAGTTTCGGAGCCGGGGTATCTTTGTTTATCGGATATTCATACCCTGAAATATTCAGTAAAATTGGTGCATTATCGTATGGAAATTATAATCCCAATGTCGGTCAATGGTCAGACAGACCTTTTTGGATAACAGAGTATCTGCTTGATAAAGTTATCACACAAAAACAGGATTTACAGATTTATTTAGACTGCGGGAAACTCGATGTTGATTCAATTTTTTATCCTCAAGCAATCATTATGAATGAAGGTTTACAGAAAATCGGCTTCACATCCAATAAAGATCTTCTTTTTATACTTGATGAAAAAAGGGGTCACAATGAAAAAGCATGGGCTGAAAGAATGGAACAATTCCTGCTTTTCTTCTATGGCACAAAATAACAGGGAGTTTCTATGTATTTAATTACGGTATACATTCCTGAAAATCATACAGAAAAAGTTAAAACAGCAATGTTTGATGCCGGTGCCGGGGCTTATAAAAACTATGATTCATGTTCATGGGAAACTGAAGGTTACGGACAATTTCGTCCTTTAAAAGGAAGTAAACCCTTTATTGGTTCTGAGAATACTATAGAAAGGGTAAAAGAAATTAAAGTTGAAATGATTTGTCAGGAACATCTGATACAAAATATTATTGAAAAAATAAAAATAACTCACCCCTATGAGGAACCCGCATATTCAATTATCAAAATAATAACCTACGGAGATTTACATGAAAAAACTGATCATTTTGAGACATGCTAAATCAAGCTGGAATGATTTAAATGAAATAGATATAAAAAGAAAATTAAGTAACCGCGGTAAAAAACAACTTCCGGAGATTGGTGATTTTATCAAAAAAAATATTGCTTATCCTGATATTTTTATCACAAGCCCTGCAAAAAGAGCAAAAAAAACGGCTTCTGCAATAGCTGATTATATAGATTTTGACAGAGCACGAATTATAAATGATATACGAGTCTATGAAGGTGACATAACTATTTTTAAAAAAATTCTATCAGAGATTTCAGACTCATTTGAGGTTGTATACCTCTGCGGACACAATCCCGGTTTATCAGAAGTTGTTAAGGAAATCACCAGAAAAAATGATATTGACATACCAACGGGGGGAGTTTACGAAATCGAATTAGATATAATATCATGGAAAAATGAAGTAACAAACAAGGGAAGAATAATCAATACTTTTTTCCCTTCAAAAAAGGAGCAATCACCAGTCGAATAACCGGACACTTTCTCCCATCAGATCGCGATACAAAACCATAAAATATTTAACAGAGTTAGTATAATCTATTATTAAAGGTTCTTCGATAGTGGTATTTTTTGAATTGGGGTAGACAAAATACCGCTCAATTTTTGGATCATCGGAATAACTCCACATAATTTTCCATTTACCATATTCAATATTCTCCGGTCCGATTAAATCACCGCTACCGATCTCTTTAAGAAAAAGCCCTTTTTGTCCATATTCCCAATCATCAGTAATTTTTAAAAGATTTATTTCTCTGCCCGATTCATTTAATATATAAAATAAACCATCATCGCTTTTCTTATGTGATGAAAGATCGATACAATATGGAATGCCTGAATAACCAAATATAAACATATAAACACCATTATCATTCAATTGATAAACAGCTTTATTACCATTATCATCTGTTAATGAAACCCAATCATTTGTGTTGTTTACTCTAAAATAAAACGAATATTGTCCCTGTTTTATTGTATGTATCGTCTGAGTAACTTCAGTATGTTGTAAATCATAAAGTTCAATCGAAGGTTTTTCTAATTCACCCAAAACGATTTCTACACTTTCACCTGAAAAGTTACCTACTCTAATAATCGGATTAGCAAAACAAAAGGAAATCAAAAAAAATAGATACAGTATTACAACGTAAAAAAAATTCACAGTACCTCTTCAAGTATTACACAAAGTTTTTTTCTTTTATATAGGCAACCAAATCTTCAAATTTCTTCGGTTTTGAAAAATAATAGCCCTGAATAATATCACACCCGATATCGCACAACGCTTCAAGCTGATCTTCATTCTCAACACCTTCTGCTACCACTTCAATTTTCATATCATGGGCAAGGTCTATTATTGTTTTAACAATTCGTTGAAGATCAACATCAAAAGATATATCATTAATAAATGATTTATCAATTTTAATCCGGTCAACAGGAAATTTCGTAAGATATGAGAATGTTGAATACCCGGTACCGAAATCATCAAGTGCAATTTTAATGCCCATTTTTTTAAATTCATCAAGAATACTTCTAACCATTGTCTGATTACTTATCATTACCGTTTCAGTAATTTCAAATTCAAGAAATGACGGATTTATTTCATACAATCCAATGATATCTTTGACCCTTTTAACAACAGAATTATCAGACAATTGTTTTCCGCTAAAATTGACAGCAACCAGAATATCTTTCAATCCTTGTTTTTCAAATTCAAGTATCGTTTGGCAGGCTTTTTTTAATACAACATCACCTAAATTGTCAATTAAACCATTGAGTTCACATACCCATATAAAATTATCAGGATAAATTGTTCCATAATCATCACTGTTTAATCTGACTAAAGATTCAACACCGGTAACTTTCCCCGAAAATAAATTAATCTGCGGCTGGGATTCTAAATAAAACTTATCATTATTAAACCCATCTGATATAAGTAAATCAATATTAGGAATACCTTTCTTCTCAATTTTTTTATCATAAACAAAATAATTTCCTGTTTCATTATTTATTGAGTAAAAAACGGCAGTTTTAGAGTTATTTAATGTTATTAAAGAATTGTATTCAAAATTTGCAACACCAATATTAACAGATATATAAATATTACGTAAACCTGAATTAACTGCTGTATTAAATAATCTGCTAATACTTCTACATCGTGAATCAAAATCGACATTTTCTGAAATCAATAAAACTGAATCATCAGATATATAAATCAGTCTTTCATTATCATTTAATGATGATTTAATTCGTAATGAAAGATTTATCATAATATTTTCAATTTCACTTATATCAAGTATTTCTTTAAGCTTATAAAATTGCCTGACATGAATATAATAAAATCGAACTTGAGTGAGATCCAATTTTTCAATTGACTTTTCAATACCATTTCTATTTGAAAGACCGGTTAAAGGATCAATAGTAGTATTTGTTCTGCTTTTATAGATTTCAAATAATTTTTCACGTTTTTTTTCAATAGCGATAAGGCTTTCAATCAGTTCATCAGTAGTAAAAGGTTTGGTAAGATAATCATCTGCACCAATTGTTATACCTTTACGGTAATCAACCTTCGCGGAATAAGCAGTTAAAAAAATAACCGGTATATAATATTCTGTATATTGTGCTCTTAGTGCGATAAGAAAATCATACCCATCCATAACAGGCATATTTATATCAGTTATAATATAATCAATAATAATTTTTCTTTGATTAAGATCTTCGACAACAAGAAGTGCCTCTTCTCCATTCTTTGCTTTATACACTTCATAATTCTTATTTTCTAAAATAGCTGCCATATTATTTAATATTATTTCTTCATCTTCAACTACTAAAACGATCTTCATTGTTATATCCTCTGACACTGATTAAAAAACAATCTTCAACTACTTCAATAAAAACTCATTATAACTTATTTATATAATAAGTAAAATTATTTCTTTTATTTTTTATAAAACAGAACTTTCCAAATCTTAAAAATAATTGACAAAAAGTACAATTAAGAATAACATGAGCTAATTGCAAAAACACTCTTTTTATCTCGAATTTTTGCAATTAGCCTCTTCTAACGCAATTTAATTGCGTAATGCTCTTATAAAAATCGAGTACCCTTGATTTTTATAAGAGCCTCACATAAAATCAATTTATTGTCCGGAGAAACATCATGAGTTCAAATAAAAGAAAAATTTTAATAACGTCTGCACTTCCTTATGTTAATAATATACCTCATCTTGGAAACATCATAGGCTGTGTTTTATCAGCTGATGTTTTTGCAAAATATTGTACTATTTCAGGGTATGAAACAATGTTTGTTTCCGGTACCGATGAATATGGAACCACAACAGTTACAAGAGCAAAACAGGAAGGCATAACACCTAAGCAGTTATGTGATAAATATCATGCTATACATAAAGATATTTATGACTGGTTCAACATTTCTTTTTCACATTTCGGTAGAACAAGTTGTGATGAACAGACTGAAATTGTGCAAAGCATCTTTAAAGAAATTTACGATAAAGGTTATATTGTAGAAGATACAATTACTCAACCCTTTTGTATAAAGTGTGACATGTATCTTGCTGACAGATATATTGAAGGAACATGCCCGCATTGCGGATATGAAAAAGCAAAAGGTGATCAATGTGAGAGTTGCGGTAAACTTTTGGATCCGGCTGAACTCAAATCCCCCCAATGCTCTTCATGCGGTGAGAAACCTGTTTTTAAAGATACCAATCACTTATTTCTTGATCTTGAGAAACTGAAAGGGCAAATAGAAGACTGGGTTACAAAACAAAGTGAGTTCGGACAATGGTCCAATAACGCTCTGATGGTAACAAAAGGCTGGATTGAACAGGGCTTGAAAAAAAGATGTATAACACGGGATCTTGATTGGGGTGTAAAAGTACCGCTTAAAGGTTTTGAAAACAAAGTTTTTTATGTATGGTTTGATGCACCAATTGGTTATATATCGATAACAGCTAATAAATTCAAAGACTGGAAATCATGGTGGAAGTCACCTGACGATGTTGAGTTATTTCAATTTATGGGCAAAGACAATATACCGTTTCATACCGTACTTTTCCCGGCATCATTACTTGCTACCGGTGATAATTGGACTATGTTAAAAACAATTAGCTCAACAGAATATTTAAACTATGAAGAGCAAAAGTTTTCAAAAAGTCGCGGAACAGGTGTTTTTGGAGATCAGGCAAAAAATTCGGGAATTGATCCTGATTTATACCGCTATTATCTGTTAAGAAACAGACCTGAGAAAAATGACACACAATTCTTCTGGAATGATTTTATGGAAAAAGTTAATGGTGAAATAATCGCTAATTATGCAAACCTTGTTAATAGAGTTTTGCAATTTTCAATGAAATTTTTTGACGGATCAATAAATTTGGTTGATACATCTGATGATTCTGTATTTAAATTCGCCGACTTTGAAAATAAAGTAAATTCAATTAAATCATTATATGAAAAAGTAGAATTGAAAAAAGCACTTCTCGAAATTCTTGAATTATGCTCTTATGGAAATAAATTTTTTCAGGACAACGAACCCTGGAAAATTATAAAAGAAGATAAAGAAAAAACAAACAGGATAATTTCAAGTTTGTTCGGTTTTGTTCGTGATATATCAATTTTATTATACCCGTATATTCCCGGAGCTATTACTCGATACTTCAACAGCATCAACCTGTCAACCGATACAATTCTTATTTCAAACATTGGTAACTACGACATGCTGAAAGGTTTACAAATAAATCCGCCCGGAGTACTTTTTACAAAACTCGAAAAAGAGCTCGTTGAAAAATTAAAAGAACAATTTGCAGGAAAAAAAGAAATTATTAATCCCGCTGAGGAATTCAGTACCATCGCATTAAAAACAGGGAAAATCATTTCTATTGAAAGACACCCCGAAGCTGATAAACTTTATGTAGAAAAAGTTGATATGGGTAATGGAGAAATAAGACAGGTTGTTTCCGGTTTAGTTCCATACTATAAAGAAGATGAATTACTGAATAAAGTAGTTATTATTGTTTACAACTTAAAACCGGCAAATTTAAGAGGTGTTTTAAGTGAAGGTATGCTTCTTGCCGCTGATGATAAAAAAGCCGGTATTGTTGAAGTATTATTCCCGGACTGTAACGAAGGACACTATATTACAATACATGACAGTAAACCTAATACACAAATAATCGGTATTGAAGATTTTGCAAAAGTACCTTTAACAGTAAAAAATAATTGTGCAGAATTCAAAAATACACCGCTTCAAGTAGCCGGTAAAAAAATCAATACAGTAAAAATAACACAAGGAAATATAAGGTAAGTTATGCTGTATGATTTAAAACATTTAACAAGTAAAGAATTTATCGATAAATTGGATGGTTTTATTAAAAGCCAGGACAGACCTTTTTATGAAAGTTCAGCCCTTAAATCAGTGTATGATCTCAAAAATGTTTCGGACTTATTACCAATCGAATTGTACAGATATCATTTTGCTTTATTTACAATGCTTTATCAGTTACAGGATACGTATTATAAACAGAAAAAATATCTTCATGTCCATTTTATGCGTTCGTTCTTAACAAACTATCCGGAAAATGGTTTTTGCCGGGAATACGATCCGGCAACCGGTTTATTTTGTAATGCTGAAACTGAAAATAATAGTTTTCTCTGTCCTTTCCATGCAAGTAAAAATGATAATGTTCAATTAGAAAATAGTTCATTAAAATATTTTTATTACTCTGAAGAAAACTATTACAATCTCGATGAAAAACGTGCAGAAGCATTTATAAATGGAACATGGGAATTACTTTTTAATTATGATCAATTTAAAAAATCAACTGAACTACTGTCACTACCCGAAAGATGTACTATTGAAATGGTTAAAACTGCATATAGGAAATTGGCGAAAATAAAACATCCTGATGTCAATAATGGAGTTGTATCCGGTGATTTTATACAACTTAATAATGCATATCAATTTTTATTAAAAGTACTGCCTTCCGTTGAAACTCAGTAAGAAAATCATACCATTAACTCATATAGAATGAGGCTCTTGCAAAAATCATGAGTACATAATTTTTGCTTCCGCCATACGCAAAATAATTGCGTTAGAGGTAGCCTCATGCAAAAATTCGAGAAAAGAAAAGTATTTTTGCAAGAGGCTTGAATGAATTGAAATACGTGAATTCTACATAAGGTTTACCTGACTTAAAATATCCTTTACATAAATATTTTTTTATTGTATTTTGAATGAATATTATGAATAATAAATTTTATCGAATAATAATAAACGTCTTATCTGTTTTATTTTTAATAACTTCTATTACAAATTTTCATACGAATTCAGTATCTACCGGTGGATTAGCCTATTATTTTTTTTATATTGCAGTAACTCTCTATATTATAGACATTTTTATAATATTATTGATTACTAATTTTAATATTCAAAAAGTATTACCTGACTTTATTTTAATTTTAATTCTATTTTTTCTAATCAATTATAAATCAATCTCAGATTATTTTGTTCCGGGTAAAATATCGATATCAATTGCTGTTTTAGCAATTATTCTTAGAAATATTTATAATATAATCAACAAGAATGAAAACATCGAAATTAAAGATCTGTCCCAAAATATACTTAGAAATCCTGCAAAAAGTGTTATTTCAAGTTATTTTATCATAACATTTATAGGAACGACCCTCCTTACTCTTCCATTTGCGATTCATGGTTCGGAAAAATTAGGATATATCAATGCATTATTTACATCAACTTCTGCAATTTGCGTAACCGGTCTTAGTGTTGTTGACACAGGGACGATATTTACTCTGTTCGGCCAAATAATCATTCTCATCCTCATCCAATTAGGTGGTCTTGGAATAATGATTTTCTCAACCTTTATATCTTTTATGTTGTACAGAAAAATTTCAATTGAAGACACAATAACACTTTCATATGTATTAAATCAAAAAGATATGAGTTCTTTATTTCGAAATATTAAAAACATAATACTTACAGCGTTTGTAATCGAAACAATTGGTACTTTCTTTCTTTTTGTAAAATTTCAAACGATATACGGTTTTTCTTTTAAATCTCTCTATTATTCGATTTTCCATTCTGTTTCAGCATTCTGTAATGCCGGTTTTTCCCTTATGCCTGACAGTCTGATGTCATATAAATCATCCCCAATAACAATATTTACAATTGCTATTTTAATCATAGCCGGTGGTTTAGGATTTTCAACAATTTCAAATGTTTTCCAATATTTAGAGTATAAAATAAAAAAAATAAAAAAAAATTATAGTGGTCCAATTATAAAAATATCAGATAATACAAAAATTGTATTAATAACTTCGAGTATTTTGACAATCATTTCTTTTTTTATGATTTATGCACTTGAACATAACAATACTCTTGCTAAAGAACATATTGGCACACAATATTTATCTTCTTTTTTTCAAGCAGTTACTTTAAGAACTGCGGGTTTTAACACAATGAACACTTCCTTATTTCACTCTTCAACATATTTATTTATGATGATTATGATGTATATTGGTGGTGCCTCAGGCTCTACAGCAGGAGGAGTAAAAGTTAATACACTTGCAATTATAGTTATAAGAATAAGAGCATTTATGCGAAATCAGGAAACAACGATTGCATTTAATAAAACCATATCAAGGGATATTATAGTTCGATGTTTTATGATTTTATTTTTATCCATTTCATTAATTATAACTGCACTTTTTATCTTAACAATTTCAGACAGTAAACAGGATTTTATTAAACTCGCATTCGAAACAATATCAGCATTTGGAACTGTTGGCTTATCGGGTGGTATAACCGCAGAATTATCATCTATAGGCAAATTAATAATTATTATTTTAATGTTTATCGGGAAAACGGGGCCATTAACTTTGTTTTCAGCTGTTGCAAATCATAAAAAATCAGTAAAAATACAATATCCTTCAGCAGATGTTATGATAGGGTAAATTGGAGAAAAAATGGCAAGTAAATTAATTGCAGTTATCGGTTTAGGCACTTTTGGATATGAATTATGTCTTGAACTGACAAAAAAAGGCAGTAAAGTAATCGCAATGGATAAAGATCAAAAATTGCTGGAAAAAATTAAAGAAGAAATATACCAAACAATTGAAATAGATACAACAGATGAAATTGCAATGAAATCAACCCCTATTTCATCAGTAGATACGGCAGTTGTTGCAATGGCTGCTGATATTCAATCAAGTATATTATCAACGGCTATATTAAAAAACTTTAATATTCCCCACGTTATAGCCCGATCCTCATCTTCTATTCATCATCAAATTCTCAGTAAGATCGGAGCTGATGAAATAATCAATATCGAGGTAGAACAAGGTCGCAGAATAGCTAACAAAATAGTTTCTCCAAATCTTATAGATCAATATACCATTTCTGATCGATATTCATTTGCAGAAATTGTAACTCCTGAACCATTTATTAATAAAACATTGCCGGCTCTTGATCTGCGAAATAAACACAATGTCAGCGTTGTTCTTATAAAGCGAAAAGATTTTAACATGGACGAATTTGGAAACACAACGCTTAAAGAAATAATTATAATTCCTGACGCACACGAAACACTAAAAGAGGGAGATATTCTCATTCTTGTAGGTGAAGATATTAGTATTAAACTAATTAAGGAGCTCTAATTATGCTTATTATAACAAAAAGACATTTAAACTCCCTAATCATTTTTCATTTAACCAGCATAATTATTACTAGTTTATATTTTTTTTACACTATCAATAATAACGATCTAACTGATCCGGTATCAATAAAGAAACAGTCCGAGATTATTATTTATTTAATGATTTTTATTATTTCCATCAACGTACCGATTATATATATACTTTTTAAGAAAAACACAAATATAATAACCGAATTTAACAAACTCATAGATTTTTCAAAGCATCATAACTTTTCAAATCAACATCAATCAATAAAAAAATTAGGAATAATCGGGATAAAAATCACTGAATTATTTTCAAGAATTAATGATTTAGGAAACAAAAGAATTGTCAAACTCAGCTCAATGTATGCATTAGTTGAACATCTTTCACTAACTTATAATGGATTTATGATAATAGCAAATATTCAAGGTGATATTCTTTTTGTCAGTAAAGCATTTGAACAAAAGTTAAAAACAGATATAATACTATTACAAACCCTTAACATTAAAGATATTATTGATATAAATTTTAAGTCATTACTGATTAAACTTGATATAGAAAAAAAAGTATGCGAATTTCAGAATATTAAAATTATTGATAATTCCAATGATATTAAAATTAAATTACTCTCGGCATTTCCAATTTTTAATTCAGAACATTTATTATCTAATATCGTCATCTACCTCAATATCTAATTGAGTAGCTACGACATTTTTAATTGCACGCATAGAAAAACCTTTTGATTGAAGTTTTCTATATATTTTTGATGTATTTGACTTTTCTTTTTCAGTAATAAATTTATTAAAACACTTCAAACAAACATCTGTTTCTTCTTCAATATCAAAAAATATTTCTTTAATTATTGACTCAACAATCTCTTTATCAACTCCCTTCTCAAATAACTTAGCCCTAATAAGATTTGGACCATAAAATTTATTTTTCACCTGTGTTGTAACATATAATTTAGTAACTTTAAAATCATCTAATAATTCGAGTGATTCAAGTTTAATGATAACATTATCAATTTCAGTATCAAGATATCCTTTTACTCTCAATTTAGTTTTCAAAACAGATTTAAACTGCGGTCCAAAAGCAGTAATCCTAAGTGCACTTTCTAATATATTTGACATTATAAATCCTTAATAACAAAAAAAGAGGAACAAAATGTTCCTCTTTTAAATATCTTACAAATATTATCGTTTTGAAAACTGAAATCTCTTTCTTGCTTTCTTCTGACCATATTTCTTTCTTTCAACCATTCTTGGATCTCGTGTTAAAAGTTTTAATTTTTTCATTGGTGTATGATTTTTTTCGTCAATTAAATCTAATGCTCGTGCTATTGCATGTCTTATAGCACCTGCCTGACCACTCATACCACCACCATAAACATTAACTTTTATGTCATAACTATCAACTGTATTAGTAACAACAAGTGGTTGTTTAACTATCATATCAAATAAACCTGCAGGAAAATAATCCTTAAGAGGTTTTCCATTAATTACAATATTACCTTTTCCCTTAGCAACAACTGCTCTTGCTACCGATGTTTTTCTTCTACCGGTAGAAAAATAAAGGTTACCTACTTTTTTAGACAAAGCCATTTAAGTTCTCCTCTCTTATTTAATCTCAAGTTTCTCTGGTTTTTGTGAAGCTTCATTATATTCAGCACCTTCATACACTCTAAGGTTTCTGAACATTTCTCTTCCTAAAGGACCTTTTGGTAACATTCCTTTAACAGCTGCTTCCATAGGGAAAACTGGTTTTTTTTCCATCATTTTCTCATATGTAGTCTCTTTAAGACCACCCATATAACCAGTGTGGTGATAATAAATTTTATCGCTTGTTTTATTTCCGGTCATTATTGCTTTTGAAGCATTGATAATAATAATATTATCTCCGGTATCAAGATGCGGGGTATAAGTGGGTTTATGCTTACCCCTAAGAACATAAGCAGCTTTTACAGCAACTCTACCAAGAGGAATACCATCAGCATCAATTATGTACCATTTTTTCGCTATGTCTTTAGACGTCACATTATACGTTGTAAACTTCTTCATTTCTGCTCCTAATCACTATAACAGGTATAACCATATAATATTTTATATTTTTTTTGTCAAGATAATCTGATATTTTAACAATTGAACAAGTATTATTTACATAAAAACTACCAAAAACACTTGTATCGGATAACAAAATACTAATTATCGTCGCAATATAACATAAACACAAAAAAAATCAATGTTTTTTTATTAAAACTTCAGCATAAAATCAAGATCCTTTCGATTAGAACCAATCATATCAGCGGTTTTAAAAGAATACTTCGCCGTTTTTTTATCAGACGAAAGCGTAACGCCCCGGGTTTGAATAAAAGGCTTTTTCAAAACAATTTCTATCAGAAAATCATCATTAATAAATTTCTTATACCAAACCGGTTTATCTGCTTTCACTAAATCAATATAATTATCAAGAGTTTCCATGTCACCCATTTTCCCCATTTCAATTTTCTGTTCCATTGTAATAACCTGCCCCTCTCTTTTAAATCCTAAACCATTTTCACTGGCAGGAAATTTGTTGAGTAAAATTTCAAAATCTGTAAAATTGATTACTATAGCACCGGTGTAATAACCAACCCCATCAATAACTTTTCTTGAAATATCCGACTTTACCAGTGTTAATTCTTTAACTTCCATTTTTTGGAAATATGAAATAAACTCTTTTTTATCAATTAAGATTGAAGGATCAAAAGTTCCTGCTTCTCCACCAACCGGTGCTGAAGACAAAATAAGTGAAAGTATTTCAAAATCATCATCACTGAACGTATAATTAATAGAAACATTTCCACTCTTTTTATCAGGATTTAAAGTAATTCGTTGAGAAAAACATGATGTAATCACTATTAACGAAAAACCTAATGTTAATAATTTTAATAATTTCATAAATAAAACTCCTATAGATTATAATAGTATACTCTATATACTATAAATATTAAATTATTATTAATAAATTTACATTTTATGATTAAAATAATTGTACTAAACAATATTTTATGATATTTATCTGAAATGATTATTATAACATTATTTAATATGATAGTATTAAACTCGTTAAAAAAAATTGGAGTGTGTTTTGAAATATTTATATATAGCATTTATTTTTTTGTTTGTTTTTTTCAGTTGTAAAACAGTTAATATAAAAGAAAAAGAATATCTCAAAAAAAATGTAGTTTATAAAAAAATGATCAGTAAATCAGAATCTATAAATTCTGCAACAATTTCAGGCTCTCTTCAAATTTCAGGAAATAAAAACATACCTGCAGTTTACATATCTTTTTCAGTTACAGCTGATATAGCTAGCAAGAAATCAATCTTAAAATTATCAGTTTTATCAAAACCTTTACTCGATCTTTATATGAATTCCGGTGAATTCATTATTGTAAATCATACAGATAATAATTATGTGAGACTGAATGATAGTGTAGTAGACTTTTCAAAAATATTGGGTTTTAATTTTAATCCAATAGAGTTGGTATATTTTTTACTTGGTTTAGTACCTTATTCAGATGATTTACAAATGATTGATTTTATTAAAAACAAAACAGAATATCAATTAAAATTGACCAACCAGACAACAAACTTTGTAATTATCATTGATGATGAAGAAAAAATTGTTTCAGCACGATTACAAAATCAATTTTTTGATCCGCTTACTATCGATATTCTGTCATATAACACAATGGAAAATGGCGAAGTCATCCCGCAACGCCTAAAAGTTAAACCGGACAACAATAATGTTTCAATGACTTTTGTTATTCGAAGCACATCTATAGATAAAGTAAGTATTGATGATTTTACCAATACGAGCAATTATTTTCAATTAGACGATCCTGAAAAAATAATTATTAAAATTAAATAATGTATCGGAATATTAATGAATAGCAAAAATACCAGTATTATATTACTTTTTTTATTACCCGTTTTTATTTTCGCTCAAGAAATAATAATTAAAGATATTAATTTTGAAGGAACAAATGTAACAAGTATTAATTTTCTTAAAAAGATTATTACAATAAAACCAGGAGATGTCTGGAACGCATCAACAAAAAACACCGTTTTAACAAAGGTTAATGCACAAAGATATATAATTGATACAGCAACGATTCGTGAAGATATAATCAACGAAAATGAAGTAATAATTACAATTGTAATTCAGGAAAAACTTTCATTTATTGTAATTCCCTTTTTTACCTATTCAAATAGTCAGGGACTTAAACCAAAGCTGATTTTCAGACATTACAATGTCGGCGGATGGGGCAAGTATCTCGGGGCTAAATTAGAATTTTTACCGACATCCCATATTGGAGTTAATTTAGATTGGTATGATAATTACTTTTTAAACATAGAAAATTTAATATTTTCTATTAACTTATCAGCTGCTACCAGTTATTTAAATTATAACCTTGATAGCACAACCAGTATTCCTCCCATTGGAGTTATTACATGGGATGGGAAATGGAGTAAAATAAATAACCATGTAATAACTTCTGCTTTTTCTCTCAATTATACAGTGCCCAATTATGATATTAAAATAAATTCAAACATTGCTTTAAATTACAAAGTTGTTGAAGTCAATGAAGAAGATAAAGCAATTAATGATGTCGCACCAGTCCACTACTTTACCCCTTCCGCTTCATTAGGAGTAAATATCCCAGTTACTCCATATTTTAATTTTGGCTCAACTATTAAATATCGACATGAAACAGAATTAAATAATAAATTTGCCTTTGATGTTCCCGTTGAGAACAATGAGAAAATTAATTATTTTCATGAAATAAAAAATTTATATAACCCAACCCTTTCATTAGATTTTGTTTTTCCAAATACCGAATATGCTTATTCTATAGGTTTTACACTGATTGGTAACTTTACTACTCAATCTAATCAAGTTATTACTAGTAAAGAGGTTAGTTTTAATACAGAAAACATTCATAAAAACTTTACAAATCATGTATTAAATCTTGGTGTTACTGGTAATTTCACTAAAAGATTTAACATTAATCCTAATCTTGCAAATACAATTATATTCAGCAATACAATTATTCAAAGAGCTTTTGATTACAATGACGCATATCAAAATTATATTGGTAAAAATTATGAATTATGGAAAGATGTATCTAACACAATTCAATTAGATGTTAATTTTACCAATCAACTTGATTACCGGTTTTACAAAAGACATCATTATATGATGAGATTTAAACTTTTTTACTATTATAATGACACAAATACTTACGATAATCATTTTAAATTAAATGAAAAAATAAATGCAGAAAAAATTGCAGCTGTTGAAAAAAGAATATATCGAGTTGATTCCGACTATGTTATGGGTTCAAATACCGGTGATTTTGAGGGGTATGCAGGAACATTACTTAACATTGCTTATAAACTCCCTCTTTTTAACTTTACAACTCCATCATTTCTAACCTATCAATTAAAAAAACCTCTTGAATGGGATGCATTTTTTACTTTTTTTCTTGATGTCGGGCTTGCGCAAAACTACACCAATTTTAATTATGATAATAAAGAAGCTAATCCATATATTGAAACGTTAAAAACTGAAAAATTAAATTTATATCCGGGTTTAGCAGGTGGTGTTAAATTTCAAATCATACCGAGATTTGTTCCTGCATTAATTGAAGTTCAACTAGGTATAGATGTCTGGAAAATATTTAAAGGTGGCGGTTTTAGCGGGAATCTGGTATTTTCCTTTGGTATAGATAATCAATAAGGGGTTTGTATGTTATTCAATTGTATATTTTACATTCTATTATCATTAACAGTACTTTATATTTCTCAATTTTATTTTGATCAGAATGAATTTTCAAGCTTTATAAAACTGTTCATAATCGGATTACTATATGCTTTATTCTATAAATTTGTATTTGGAATATTTGACTCAATGACTGAAACGATAGCTAATCCGCTGTCAATCTGGATTAAATATATTATAATTGACGGGTTATTATTTATAGCTATCTCAAGTGCTTTATTATATGGTATCATAGGCTTTTTCAATATTGTCAATGTAGATACCGGTTGGAAAAATACAAGTTTTCTTTTATTTGCTTTGCTGTCAGGTTATTTTACAATTTACTCAATATACTACAACAGCATTCAGTTTATTCCAAATACAATTTTTGCTTATATGCATTACGCATCGTTAATCCTGATAATTTCGACATTATCAGGGTTGGGCATTTCTAAATTTATTGAAGGTTATTCTATTAGTGAGAAATTGATTTCACTTCTATTAGGAATTATACTTCCGGTAATTATCACAACACCGTTAAAAGTTGCCTACTTTTATGGTAATTTATTGTACCTTGTATCAATTCCTATTGCTACTGTTTTATTATTTGTTTACATAAAAAAACAGATTTAAAAAAATCAAAAAAAAGATTTAAATAATCGCAAAATACCCTGCTTCCAAGGGACTCTATGAGAAACTCCGCTATTCTTACTGAATTTCTCATAATTTTCAATATACCAACGATAATTTCTTATTAATGCATCTTTATTGGAATATTGTGGAGTATACCCCAATTTTTCTTCAGCTTTTTCTATTGAAACGAATGAGTCTTTACTAGCAGTTTCATAGACCCACTTATACAATGGAGATAAATGAAAGAATTCAAGTATTCGTAATGCAAGAATAACCGGACCGGCCGGTGTTCCGATAATTTTTTTATTATAACCTGCTTCATCAAGAACTGATTGATAATCATCTTTAATACTTCCAAATGATTTTGCACCAATATTAAAAACATCATTAACCTGACCAATATCTTTTGTAATACATAAAAAAATTGCACTGCAAAGATCTTCAACATCAAGAAATTGATAAAGATTATGCCCCTTTCCGAGAACAGGGAAATGTTTGCCATCCTTAGCCCAATCATAAAACAATGCAAACACACCAAGTCTTTCAGGTCCGATAAAGGATTTTGGTCTTAAAATAGAAACAACCATACCTTTATTTCTATAGTCTTCACATATTTTTTCTGCAATAATCTTTGCCTCACCATACGCCCCTACACCATCTAATAAATCATTTTCACATAATGGATGATGATCAGGAATTCCATACACTGCAGTTGAAGAAATGTGAATAAATCTCTCCACATGTGCGTTAAATGCTTCATCAATAACGGTCTTTGTACCATCAATATCAGTAGAAAATATATCTTTTTTTTTATACAACGGTAACGCAGCGGCTGCATGAACAACAATGTTAACACCACTCATTGCTTCTTTTACAATCGCCTTATTTCTAATATCACCCTTTATCACTTTGATTTGATCTTTTTCAGGATAATCAAAATCAATAATATCAAGCGAAACCACACTAAACCCCTTACCGAGTAAATATCGGACAAGATTTATCCCAAGGAAACCTGAGCCACCTGTAATTAATACCTTTTTCATAAAATCCCCCTGATATTTTCTGTAACAGCCATTCGTAGAATAGTTTTTTTAGTTTCCACGCATCTTTTATTCTTATAATTAATATTTGACTGGTGTTTTTTAGCAACAACAACATCTTTACTAATTTTTTTAGTAAAATTAAAACTTGAAATTATTTTTATGATTTCCTGATCTTCGCAATAGAGATTAAATAACTTTAATGCAATATTAAATGAATTTTGAAGTTTATATTTTTTTATTTTTTCAATCTGATCTATTGTAGAGTATTTTATAAATATATAATATGCTTTTGAAATATCTTCAATCACTTTCTTAGGTACATTTACAGGAATAAGATTTTTATCCAGAATTATTTTTATTGAATCTAAAAGGTTCTCAGAATTATCATTGATTATTTTTGAATCTAAGATTCTTTTAATCATGATAAGCCAATATGTTTCATATTCAAAAAAATCAGTTTTATTTATATTCTTTTCAAATTTCATCATTTCACTCAAAAGATCATTACCGGTTTTTTTTGAAAGTTCACTATAAAAAAAAGGTATTAAATGTTTTAACAACTTTAAATTATGCAATTCTTTAAAAACTTTACTCGCCATACCGGATTTGAATATTTTATTAAATTCTTCATATAAACGACTTGAAGAACATTTTAATATTTCTTTCCCGTATTTTCTTATATTCTTTTTAGTAATATCACTTAAGTGACAATCTAATAAAACAGAATATTTAACGGCACGCAACATTCTGACAGGATCTTCTAAAAAGCTTATTTTTTCATCTTTTAATGTTCTAATTATTTTTGATTGAATATCTTTATAACCATCCACAAAATCAAGAATAACTTCACTTGCCGGATCATAATATAGTGCATTGAGACTAAAATCTCTTCTAATCACATCATCCTCAATTTCACCATATATATTATCTTTTTCTGTTAGTGAATCCTGTGAATCAGAATTACTTTCTGCACGAAAAGTTGCAGTTTCAACAATGCAACCCGAAAAATAAACATGAACAAGCCTGAAACGTCTTCCAATTACCCGTGCATTCTTAAAAATACGGCGTAATTGATTTGGAACAGCATCAGTAACGACATCAAAATCTTTTGGTTCACGTCCCATTAATAAGTCCCTAACGGCACCGCCTACGACATACCCCTGATATCCGAAGCTATTTAATCGCGTAATAACTTTAACCGCCTCAGGAAGAATATGCTTTTTATCTATTTTATGTTCTTTTTTATCAATTTTCAAACATTTTAAATCTTTCTTAATTTCTCTATCAGTAGCACCCACAAAAAAAACCTCACTTCATTAAAAAATTAGTAGCATTCTTAAGACAAACTTGAAATAAATTATATATAACAATATCATCTAATACCAATCAATTCATTAATTATTTTTTATCAAAGATGGTATTTTATACAATTCACGATAACTTATTACATCATTATAGAATGTAATTTCAATTAGGATTCCATCATTATATAATGCTATATCTGACGGATAGTATAACAAATCATTTTTTTCTTCATTTCCTATCACAAATTCCAGTTTAAATCTCTTTTTTTTATCTATATTTTTATACCAGTACGAACTTCTTGTTTTTAGTTCAGGATTAACTACAGTTGTAATAAGTTTTTCGGATAACGCCATTGAAACTGCATTTGCAGAAATTTTGATTTCAAAAGGAACATTTTTACTCACGTCAATATTCTGCCACGCAGATTTTTTTCTCAGTATCATCGCAGTAGTATCTTCTTTGTATTTATTAGAAATTATTTCTTCCGTTATGGTAGAAATAAAAAAAATTGATGGTTTAATTTCATAAAAATCACCATTAACATCAAATATAGAATAGTATAACGAATCAAGAAAACCATCTGAATATTCATATACTAAATTTTCAGGATCCCAGTTAAAATTAAAATCTCTACTTTTCATTCCTGAAAAATTATTTCTTAGTATTGAATTAATATTTTTACTTTTCTTCAATACAGGATTTAATAATGATGGTGAAATTGCAAGTGATTCTATGGTATCTGAAGTCAAATCATAAATTCTTTGAAATTGTGCATACGAATCGAGAATGAAATAATCTTTTTTTATACTATCTATAAAATATTGTACCGCATTTTTACTGCCGGCAAGATTACCGTTTGTATAGAAATTAGTTTTTTTAAAATCATCAGAAAGCTGCAATAACTTTAATTTGGTATTAAAAACATTAAAACCATACAATACTTTATTTTCAACGAACAACCCCAATGGCATAGTAACATTCGTTTTTACTAAAACATCATTATCTAAAATAAAAACACCACTTTCGTTATAATCAGCACTATGTCCGGAAGGTAATGGATTTTTTTTTATAAAATAATCAGTATGAAACATTGAACGATCAAGATATGATACATTTGGAACATTATTATATAATACACTATCTACATATTGCATATTTTTATTTTTAATTTTTTCTGTTTCAACAGTAATTCGCTTCCACTTTTTACCGAGATTATCAGTATACGCAATTCTATTATCAGTAAATGCATAAATCCTGCCATTTTCATCGATAAGCAAATCCCTGATAAATGAACGATCAAGATCGTAAAACAATGTCTTTTTTTTAAACGTTTTACCGGAATCCAAACTAATAAATAAAAATGGCCCCACAGATAAAACAACATTATTATTATTAAATGCAGACCTGACCCGAATATCTTTTCGTACTTTTGTTTTATACCCGCGATTTTGTTCATCTTCATCACTATCAGAATTAAAATAACTTGTATCAAAAATTGAAGATTGAAATGTAACGCCATCATCTTTTGTTGATAGAATTGCAAATTTCGGAAAATTAATAACAACAAAAAGTGTTGAATTATCAGGTGATACGGCAGTCCCCAAAATCCCGACCTTGTCCCCCTTAACCGGAATACCATGAATAAACGAACTATATGGTATATTTATTTCTTTTAATACATTATTACTTTCACTTGATTTTAATATTAAATCATCATTAAAAACACCAAATTTAGTTGTTACACAAGATGGTATTATTAATAATAAAAACAATATTTGTATCTTTACAAAAAGCATGATTGATTTTTTACAAAAATTCATTTAAACTACCTTTTATTTAAATCATAAAAATACATTATATAATTATTTATAAATTTAAGGAATAGTTAAATGAAAAAAAAATATATTAGTAAATCAGCCGGCACAAATACTCTTTTTTTATCGAGTCTTACATTAATTGCATTAATATGTATTATACTAAACTGCAGTTCTGAAAAAAATACAATAGCAAAAATCAAAATGAATGACACAATATATAATTTAGAAGTTGCTGATACCTATGAAAAACGACAAAAAGGGCTCATGTTCAGAAAAAAACTACAGGAGAAATCAGGAATGATTTTTGTTTACAGCTATGCAGATTATAGGAATTTTTATATGAAAAACACTTTAATTCCTCTTGATATCGCGTTTATCGGTCCAGACCTCAAAATATTAAATATTGAACAAATGGCCCCGCTTGATGAAACATCAGTACCTTCAGACGGTGAAGCTATGTATGCAATAGAAATGAACAAAGGTTTTTTTAACTCCATCAATATGAAGCCCGGTGACTCAATTGAAATACTTTCTTCATTAAAATATAACCCTTAGTTTCATACAGAAGCAAAAAAATCATTTTGAAATTTAAATATTGTTTTTAAAGCATTTTCAGAATAATCTAACAGCGCATTAAATTCATCCCTTTTCATAATACCTTTTTCTGCAGAGCCCTGAATTTCTATGTATTCACTTCTATCATTCATTACAATATTAAAATCGACTTCTGCTGAAGAATCTTCTATATAATCTAAATCAACCATTATTTCAGAAGACACTTTACCCGCACTTATAGACGCTAGTGAAAAGAGAATTGGATTCTCAGAAATCAAACCTTCTTTGATCATCCTGTTGACTGCTAATTTTAAAGCGCAAAATCCACCGGATATTGCTGCTGTTCTCGTCCCGCCGTCAGCAACAATGACATCACAATCAATAATTATTGAATAACCATTCATTTTATATAAATCTACAGATGCTCGTAGACTTCTCCCGATTAATCTTGATATTTCAACTCCCCGTCCATCCTGTTTTATACCATCCCGCTTCTTTCGACTGCCGGTTGATGCAGGTAACATAGAATACTCTGCACTTAACCATCCTTTATTAACTTTTGAAGCAAATTCGGGAACGTCGGAACTTAATGACACCGTACAATAAACAACGGTTCTACCAAACTTAACTTCAACACTTGAATATGCGTTTGGCATTGGATCTTTATTAAAAGTGATTAATCTCGTATCTTTATTTAATCTGTTAGTTCTTGTATACATGCATCACCTCAAATGAAGAAAAAAAAGAATATTTTTGCAAAAGACTCTACCATAAATTAAAAAATATTAAAATAACTATACTATTTTTTTTATTTTGAAGTATAATTTGTTCGGATTATTTTACATAAACCTAATACTAAAATTTCAGGAAGGGAATCTATGAAAAAGTTTTTACTTATTGTATCACTTTCACTTATGGTAAACATGATTTTTTCGTTTGATTTTAAAATCGTTGACGACTTAAATCATAACGGCAATCATACCGAAGCACTTAAAATGTTAAAGCAGGAACATAATAATGCAGCACCGGATGCAGGTATAATCTGGAGAACAGCCAGAGCACAATTTGAAATTGCCGAATCTTTGGATAAGTCAAAGAAAAATGAAAAAATAGCACAATATACTGAAGCTATGGAATTTTTAAAACCATATCTGGATATTCAAACAGGAGCACCAACCGATCGGGCGCATATTGCCTTTTATTATGCAACGAACCTTGGCTCAAGAAGTAAGGTTATTGGTATTTCGGAATCTCTGGAAACTATACCTGATTTAAAAAAATATGCAGATAAAGCAATTAGTATTGATCCATCAATGGCTTCAGCATATTTCTTAAAAGCAAAAATTGAGGAAGGAGTTCCTTCATTTTTAGGTGGTGATAAATTTACTATGGGAGAACTATTTTTCCAGGCTATTACAAACAATCCGAGTGACCTTACAATAGTTTTTGATGCTGCAAGTGCATTCTATGACAGAAATTGGGATAGTAAAAAGAAAACTGCAATGAGTCAGAAAATTGGAACAAAAACCAATGATTTTATTATAAAAGATGACCGATCTATAGCAAAAGAACTTATTGAAAACGGAATTAAAACATACAAGACTCTTACAAATCCTTCAAAAAGAGAAAAGAATCAATATACTAATATGATGGCACTTCTAACTAAATTTAAATAGCAATAGTATTTCTCCTGAAATTTAATCAATTTCAGGAGAAATTCTTATTTATAAAGGGCAATCATTTTTTGCATAATTGAAAGTGTTTCATCAGATGCCTCACAAAGAGGTAATCTGAAAACCTCATTACATTTTCCCATCAATGACATCATCGTTTTAACAGGAACAGGGTTTGTTTCAATAAATAAATTTTTAAACAACGGTAATAAAGCTTTATATTCTTTTCGCATTGATACAAAATCAGCTTGCAAGCCATAATTAACAAATTGTACCATTCTCTCTGGTATAATATTTGATGCAACTGAGATTAAACCATCGCCTCCGGCTGCAAGTAACGGTAATGTAAGATTATCATCACCGGAAAAAACAAGAAAATCATCAGGTGTTGCACAAATAACTTCCATCATCTGCTCAATGGAGCCGGATGCTTCTTTAACACCAACGATATTTGGCACTTTAGCTAACTCAACAAGTGTTGATGTTTCAAGATTAACACCAGTTCTACCACGTATATTGTAAATTACAATCGGAATATCAACTGAATCAGCAATTGCTTTAAAATGTAAATACATACCTTTCTGGGTCGGTTTATTATAATAAGGAACAACCTGCAATGAGGAGTTCGCTCCAGCTAATCGAGCATGCTCTGTTAATGTAATCGCTTCAACAGTAGAATTTGAACCGGTACCGGCCATAATTTCACACCTGCCTGCAGATTGCTCAATTGACAGCTTTATAACCATGTCATGTTCTTCGTGTGTAAGAGTCGGAGACTCTCCTGTTGAACCGCATGAAACGATACCGGCTACACCGGCTGCGATTTGTTCATCGATTATTTTTTTTAATGCAACCTCATCTATCTCTCCATTTTCTAAAAATGGAGTAATAATTGCAGTATATAAACCTCTTTTAATCATATATCCCCCGTTAAGTATCCAACGTTTCATCAAATTTATAAAAACCTTTTTTGCCGTCAAGCCACAAAGCAGCAGTAACTGCACCTAATGCAAAACCTTCTCTTGTTCTTGCTGTATGCTTTAATTCAATAGTATCAAGTACAGAATCATACGCAACTATATGAGTACCGGGTATATACCCGCCACGAGTTGAAGAAACATGGATTTCATTAGCTTCTTTTTTTCTATTGAGACGCTCAGTAACAATCGAATCACGGCTTTCTTTATAACCGCTTTTAACTAAATCAGCAATCATCAGGGCAGTACCTGAAGGGCTGTCTTTTTTTTCTTTATGATGAAATTCATGAACCATCGGATCATACGCTTCAAATTTACCAATCAATTTTGATGCATATTCAATTATCTTAAAGTAAAGGTTAACTCCTAAAGAATAGTTTCCTGACCATATAAAACCTATTGAATTACCAACCAGTTTTTTTACTTCATCAATTTTATCATACCATCCCGTAGTTCCCATTACAACTGAAACACCACATTCAATATATTTTTTTATATTTTCCATAACAGTTTCAGGAGATGAAAAATCAATAACAACCGAAACACCTTTTAATGAATCAGCATTTATTTCTTTATAAGTAGCATCTTTTGCATATCCGTCAATAATTGAAACAGGTTTTATATTCTTTTCAGCTAAAACAAGCTCAATCTGTTTTCCCATTCTTCCATAACCAACAATTGCAATAGTATTCATAAAACTCCATAATAAATATAAATGTAATTTTAACAAAAGAAATTTTATACAAATTAACTTTTTTTTGATGTAAAGTAAAGAATAATTTTTTTTGAATGTAAAGGATGGAAATTACCTTGATAAATAGTGAATCAACGGTAACGGGTCAATAGCATTGCCGGTTACTTTTGTAACCAGATCAAATGAAGTTAAAGTATTCCCATAACGGTATAATCTATTCTGAAACCAACCGGAAATAGTCGTAAATGATTGCTTTGAAAATGGTTTATTAAGAACACCTGTTTCATCATTCAATAACTTTGCAAACTGAGTGGCTATTATATTCCCCATTGTGTATGTCGGAAAATATCCGATCCCCCCGCCCGCCCAATGAATATCCTGTAAATACCCCGAGCGTTTATCAATAATTTTTTTATTAAACATGTCATAAAACTCTTTGTTCCAGATTTCATTAATATCAGTAACATCTATAGTTTTATTAATTAAATCTCTTTCAATTTTTGTTCGTAAAATGATATGGAGATTATAATTGATTTCATCCGACTCAATTCGTATTGGGGTATCTGAGATTTTATTAACTGCCGCATAGAATTGATCAACTGATATTGAAGCAAACTGATCATTACAAACTTCTTTTATAATCGGAAAAAAGAACTCAATAAAAGATCGACTTCTACCAATACAATTCTCATAAAATCGCGACTGGGATTCATGCAAAGAAAGTGAAACTATATCACCGCACGGTGAATCACCGAATTCTTTTTGAACACCTAACTCATATAAAGCATGACCGGCTTCATGTAAAGTACTATATATACTGCTTAGAAAATCATTTTCAGTGTATGCTGTTGTAATTCTCACATCACCATTACCAACTGTTGCTGTAAACGGATGAGTTGATTCACTTAAAATCAGTTTATTTCTATCAATACCAAGGAAATCAATAATTCTATCAGAAATAATTTTCTGATTAGCAACACTAACATCCTCCCAATTATAATTGTTATTTTCGATTTTTCTTGTGTTCAAAATAGTCAATGTTTTTTCTTTAACCGTTGAAAAAAGTGATTCTACAATTGAATATGTAAGTCCTCTATCATAATCATCGAGTAGTGCATTATATGGATCATTAACAAACCCCTTACATTGAGCATACTCCCGTGTTAAAGTAAATATTGTATTTAAAACAGGTAAATAATCACTATCATCACCAGTTTCTTTTGCCTGTTCCCATTTCCCGGTTGCAATTGAAGATAAAATTGCCAGTTCCTCAACTAACGCAACAGGGATCTTTTTCTGAATTTCAACTTTATGTTTAATAAAACTAATTTCACTCTTCATTCTTTCAGATAAAGATGTATCACCTTGAAGTTCATCAATTAAATCATTAAACTTCTCATCAATTAATAAAAGATGTTTGGTTTTTGCACAGTATGCCATTTGTTCTCCACGACTTTCATACCCGTGTGGCGGAAGATTAACATTCATATCCCAATCAAGCAGACCGGTAATATGATTAATTAATGTGATTTGTTTATAATGTTTAATAACTTTATTGTATACATCCATATCTCTCACCATTATTTTTTCTTAGCTTTTTTATCATGATCGTATATAAAATATTCTTTTCGTAAATCTTTTGCACCAGGATAATTATCAAAACTTGATGATTTTGCTTTAAAACCCATTTTATCTACCATATCATTGATTTGATTAGCATAAATATCTTCAATAGCACCATTTTCAACTGCAATTAAATATTGTCTGATAAAAGCTATAACATTACTTATTATCACAACAGTTCCATTTCGTTGAGGATCAACTGTATACAAATCAATTGAATCCTGTAAAATTGCAAGAGTATCAAATGTTTTTTTCGGATTTAGAGTAAAGTTTTTTGAATACCCGATTAACGCAGCGCTTAATATATAATGATTTGACATGAATTTATACCCTGCAATAGAGGAAACAATATCAAAAAAATACTGTTTATTAACAAATTTCTCATACAAAAAACTTATCGCATTTGCAGTATTCATTGGTGAATTATATATTTTTTCCACTATTATATAGTTTAATAAATCAGCAACTTCCTTTTCGACTAATTTAATATCTGATTTATTTAAATCTGATATTATTTTTTCATCAAATTTATCAAGTTCATTCATATCATTTCTTTCTAAATGAAGTTTTCTCATTATTTTCTTATTTTCAATCCACTTTGATGTAATTTCTATTGTTTGAGAAAAGAAAGTTTGAGCAATAAACAAAAATAAAACAATCGATACAAATCGTATTTTCATAACGACCTCCTCATAATTTATACTAATTATACACTAAATATCGGCAATGTGCATTATCAAATTATTATTTTTAAGTGAGCGATTGTATTAATAAAAAAAAGCCGGAAAAACAAGTTCCCGACTTCATAATAATACTACAGAGCCTCTTGCAAAAATCAAGAGTACTTGATTTTGCTTACGGCAATACGCAATATAATTGCGTTAGAGGTAGCTTCTTGCAAAAATTCGAGATAAAAAGAGTATTTTTGCAAGAAACTCTACAATTTATTTTTTATCAGCTATACTTTTCAAAATTTTACCCCAACCTGCACTTGAAAAAAACACAACTGACAAATGGCTGACAAAAGGTATCACAGAAAGAAAAATGTAAAATACTAAACCAAATAAGAAGTATATAAATCTATTTTTTTCATTCCATTTAAAAACTTTAAATAACATTTCACCAAATAAAGTTACACCGATAACTTGAGTTAAAAATAATAGTGGTAACCCGGCTAACATTAACCCAAAGGCCAGCGGTATTGTAATCACTAATGACAGTAAAACAACTACGGCTACAGGATATATGAAAAATGGTATTAACCCCCAGACAAATGTTTCAAAAAACTCTTTTGGGGTTGAAACCTTTACATTTTTCATAAAAGGTATCAATAAAAGTAACATTCCACCAATAACGAAAGATAATAAAATAAATAAACTGAATATTTTTGCTACAATAAACATACCTTTTTTAAATGATGTTTTACTATGAGTTATTGATTTTTCTTTAAATTCAACTTCGCCGGTAATTCGGGTTGCTTCTGATTCTGTTATTTTATCTTTTGAATAATAATGAAGATTTCCATTAACCATCCCTGTTTCATTAATGTTTACCATTCCTGTAGCCAGTTTCACATCACCATTTATTATACCATTAACAATAAGTCTGCCACTTGCACAATACACATCACCATTTACAATTCCATCAATGATTACTTTTTTCCCTGTAGCAAAAATACTGCCGTCAATAACACTTTCTTTTGAAACAGTTACAATATTTGCTGCTGCAAAAACAGTTCCATATACATTTCCTGATATCGTAAGATTATCAGCTGCTGAAATTATATCATTTCCAACGACACCTTGTAATTCAAGGTCTTCACCAAAACTGATTAAAGAACTTTCAGTATTACCATTAAATTGTAATGATTTACCAAAAAAAAATAAATCTTTTGTTGAACCATAAAATTCTAATGATTCACCCATAAATAAATAATCAGTACTCAGATTTTCTGAAAATGTAACTTTTTCATCTTTACCAATTTTCATTTCTATACTACTGACATAAAAAATACCGGTCAAAAGCGTTAAAAAAACCAAAAATCGTTTCATAATTAAACTCCTTTAAATAATATACTTACTATTTACATTATAAATATTAAAATTCTGAATAAAAAATCTGAGTGGTAACTTTATTACTGTGAGTGGTCAGAAATCAATCAGACTCTTTAAATCTTTTACTCTTCTGCGGGATAATTCTATTCGTTCGCCATTATTCATTTCAATATAATTGACACCACTGCAATTTTTATGAAACGATACTATACATTTTATATTTATCAATGCGTTCCTTGAAGTCCTGAAAAAAGCACATTCCGGTAGAAGTGATTCAAAATAGGTAAGGGTTTTATCTGAAAAAAGAGTAGTCTTATCTTTCAGCTTGATGGTTATAATACTATTTCCCATTGTAAGATAAACGATATCAGAGATTCTGACAATCTTAGTATTGTCTTGCTGTTTTAATACAATTACCGCATTATTATTTTTATTTTGTTTTTCATTAAATTTTGAAATTATCTTTTCGATACATATACTAAATCGATCTTTACTATAAGGTTTCAACAGATAATCAACTGCATCAACATCAAATGCTTTTACGGCAAATTCACTATATGCCGTCTGAAACACTATCATTCCTTCAAACTTCAGTTCGCGCAAAGACTCAAAAACAGATTTTCCCGGCATATTTATATCAAGAAATACCACATCAATTTTTTTATGCGCAAGAACAGTATAAACTTCATCGCCATTAACCGCTTCATATTGTATGAAAAAATCTTTTCTATTTTGAAATAACTCTTTTAATCGGACCCTTGATAAACGTTCATCGTCAGCTATTAAAACATTAATCACTCGTGGCTCCTGACAATTTGATTGTATCCGCTTTTAGAAAAAATCATACGAACACCACCGTTTTCAATTATAAAAGAACCTCCAGCTAATATTACTCTTGTGGAACAGTTTTGTAAGCCGGAACCTTTACCAATCATGTCATTTCGTAACAAACGATATGAATCTTTTACTTCAATGCTGATTGTGTCATTATTTTCACTTACTATCACATCTATTCGTAATGAATTTGAAAAATTAATAGTATGTTTAATTGAATTTTCAACGAGGATCTGAATAATCATTGGGGGAATAATATATTCACTTGTTCCGATTATTTGATATTCAAGTCTATCTTCAAACCTGATTTTCTGGATATAGAGAAATTTCTTAACATATTCAATTTCATCCCGTATCGTATGATTTTTCTTCCCGCTTATCGTAACATTGTACCGGAGAAGTTCAGATAAATTTGTAAGAAAATCTTCTGCTTTATCTTTGTGTGGTAATAAAGCAATCGCAGTATTAAGTGAATTAAATAAAAAATGGGGATTAATTCTTTCTGTAAGTTGTTCAAGTTTTGCTTCAATAAAATGTCTTTTTTCCATCTCAATTGCCTGATCTTTCATTATAATCTCATTACTCATCATCATAAAAATTGTCATCACCAATGAAATTGTTTGTATAAAAGCAAAATTAATTAACATATACAGATAAAAAACATTCTGATACACGATTAAAAATACCGGTTCGGTAAATAAAAGATAAAAATAATCAATAATCAGTAACCCGATTGTGACTAATGTATTAATAATTAATGTTTTAACTATATGCGTTTTAGCAAACACAAGCGAAAGAAGCACTACATTTAAAACAATACCCAAAGCAAAAAATAAAGAATTAATAATTGAAACTCTCATTAATTCATACGAAAAATCTTCTATTAATAAACCGACAATAACGCTTACAAAAACGCCTGAGAACAAAATAACCATACCAAGAAGAAGAAAAATAGAAAGAACATAGGTAAACGGCTTTTTTAGATTCATCAAGAACGCCTATTTGCTTTTTGAATTATACGGCAGAGTAAAAAAGAAAGTTGTGCCTTTACCTTCTTCACTTTGAACAAACATCGTTCCGCCATGTTCTTTAATAATACGATTACAGATATTCACACCCAGACCGGTTCCCTTTTCACCTGAAGTTCCTCTTGTTGTAAATAACTCATACTCATCAAAAATTTTTTGAATATTTTCTTTCGGGATGCCAATGCCTGAGTCTTTCACAAAAACCTCAGCATATAAATCATTTTTTGTCGCACCAAGTTCAATAATGCCACCCTTTGGGGTAAATTTAACTGCATTGGCCAGTAAATTAGTAAGTACCTGTATTATTCTGTCCATATCACATTCAATTTCAAATAAATCATCAACATCAACAATGACTTGTAATTGTTTCTCTTCCAGTACAAAACTAACTTCTGCGATTGACTTATTTATAATACTTTTGAGTTTAAATGAATCAATAAATAACTTCATATTTCCTGATTCGAGAATTGAATAGTTTAATAAATCTTTTATAATTCTATTCTGATGATTAGCAGAGTCTAAAATCTGACTGATAATTCTTTTTTGTTTTTCATTTAAATTGCCACCCACCCGTTCTTCCAATAACAACTCCGAAAAACCCATAATTGCTGTAAGTGGTGTTTTTATGTCATGGCTTACCATCGATAAAAAACTGTCTTTTAATTTAATTAACATTTTTAGCTTACGAATATAAATCTCAGTTTTTAACGCTGCGTTAATTCGTGCGATTAACTCAAGCTCTGAAAATGGCTTTTTAATATAATCAATCGCACCGGCCTCAAGACCATTAAACACATCAGTTTCTTCAGATTTTGCCGTAATAAGAATAACAGGAATCGTATAATATTCAGGATGTTCCTGTAACTGCCTGCATAAATCAAGACCACTTATCCCCGGCATCATAATATCCATAAGAATAAGATCAGGGCGATAAACGGTCAGTTTTTCCATGACTAATCGTGAATCATTCACTATATCAACAATATACCTTTCTTTCAATATATGATTTATTAAAACTAAAGAATTAGTATCATCATCAACAATCAGGATTTTCATTCCATTAAATTCCATACTAATTTCATTAAACATTGTATTGTCTCCAAAATTATAAATAACGATGCACCTGTATCAAAAAGAACCTTTGTTAAATATTCTAAATCATATTTAATTAAATTTCAATCAATGATATTAAATAAATAATATTTTGTATTTGACAGAAGTTTATATTACCTGTTATATTCAGTGAAGAAATGCATTATGCAGGAGAATAACTATGAATATTTCTGAATTATATTTTTTACTCATTCCATTAATTATTACAGGTTTTGGTATTTTCTGCTGTTTCTGGGGGTATGGTGTATTTAGATTTACACTCGTATTACTTGGTTTTTTCACCGGAATTTATCTTGTAATTACGTACGGGGCAAATTTTATAAATGATAAAAATGTTCTTATCATTGTAGCCATTGCAATTGGAATAATACTGGGGATATTGATTATTATATTCTATTACGCGGGTATTTTCATGTCAGGTGCATTAGCAACTCTTTTTATATTAAACTTTGCCGGTTTGCGACTTCACATTACAGAAAATATTTTAATCTTAATCGGAATATGTTTAGCAGGCGGTATTCTTTCGCTTATTTTTCAACGATTAATGATTGTTGTAACTACAGCGATAATCGGCAGTTTTTGTATGATAAATGGAGTTGGGTTTTTAATTTACAATTTAAAATTTGGCAACAGTTCATTTATCAAGTATTTTAATGCATTAGAAAAATCTAATGATTTATACTATCTTATACTTTTTATTGTTGCAATTCTTGCCATTTGCGGTATTATTTTTCAACTAAAAATGATTCCTGAAGAAAAAACAAAGTAATGGATCTCTTGCAAAAATACTCTTTTTATCTTAAGTTTTTGCAAGAGCATCCAGTATATTTTCTATTTAAAAAATTCTGCTTTTAATAAATCAATATTAATAATCGGATAATACTCTTTCTGACTATATGTTTTAGAAGAGTTATAAATTTTAATTGTATTAGCACCTTTATTAAGATGTACGACAATCGGGGAAGTAAACTGCCATTCTCTCCAGTTACCCGTGTGTGGGAAATATATAAACCTCTGAAAAACACTATTTATTGACAATTCTTTTATTGAACACTTCTCGCCGGTATTTACCGGTCCACCGTTCATAAAACGCCATCTCAATAAATAATCACCATCTGAAGATGCTTTCAAAGTAAATTCAATAAAATCATCAGTTGCTCCACCCCATTTCTCAATATATGCTTTTCCATTATGTGAAAACCTGTTAAAGTCTTTTAATAAAACGGCACCTATGGTTGGTTTAACATTTTTTTGTACAACATCAACACTTATTTCACCACCTTTAACAAAAGATTGCTCTACCTCGCTGATTATTATCCCTTTTTTATTTTCCGTCCACACTGGATTTCCTTTTAATACAGGTAAAACACCATTATCTTCAGCAACTGAATATTCAACCGGAGATTTTTCTTTTGCGATTTCTAATTGTGTCGCTTTTATTTTTTTAAATAATTGGCCATTTTTAAAAACAAGATATTCCTTATCTTTAACACCAGTCCACTTCAATAGTAGTTTATTCTTTTCTTCACTTAGAACAAGTGAATCGATAACTTTAATTTCTGATGAAGCATCATAGATATGCGGTTTATCAATACTATCTGCGCCTTTTTTTAAAGTAATTTTAATTGAAAAAGTACCGGAAGCATTTATTGGAAGTATATAATCATCAGGCTGTTTTTTACCATTAACCAGTATTGATTCAATGTCACATCCGGTTCCAATAACTTCAACATCAATTGTAGCATCTCTATAAGTAAAGTTTTTCAATATTACCGGATTTGTCATGGATTGGGGTTTTACAGGATTAAAATGAATACCTGATGATGAATAACTCATGCCAATAAGCCCCCGGTATACAAAACCAAGGTACGATGCCACACTCCATAATTGCCTGTCTGAATTAATTTGTGTACCTTTCTTATTACCGTTTGATGCAACAAGGTTTTCTTTAAATGTCAAAAAGAGTGCACCTGATCTGACAAGTGTAAAAAACTCATCCGAAAATACTTTCATATCTTTTAATTTCGCTGCTGATAAACCTCTATATCCTTGTACAAAAGGCCATACCGAATTATTGTGATAGGGCGGAATACCTTTTAATTGTGGAGAAACAACAGATAAACCATACGATAGCGGATTTAAACGATTAAGAATATCAGAAGAAGTATCTTTTAGATCAGATAAAATTGCCAGCGATACACCTAATGTTTCATAACCTTCATAAAGTGAGGGAAAAACACCATTAATTAAATAGGCAGCCCAATGATTCTTTTCTTCAGACCAAAGATGAGTATTAATGCCTTCCTGATTAAGTTTTTTATATCTGTCCCACATATTTTTATCTTCACTTAAACCAAGTGTTGATGCCATATTTGATAAGATTGAAAGGGCAATAAAATGATTTACATTCGTCCCAAGGGCAAAACTTTCACCAATGTCACCGGGAGTCATCCATCGGGGATACGTCTGTTCTCTCCAGTCAAGAAAAGACTGCTCTCCTTTAAACAGGTTTTTTGCAGTATCAAAAACCAGCTCAATATCCTGAAGCATTGCTTTTTTAGAAACATTGTATACTTCATTATAGAAAACCATATCTTTTGATGCAAGTGCTGTTTCATAAGCAGCCATTACCCACGACATTCTATCAGTACTAATCGGATAACTGCCACCGGTTCCGGTATCCTGCAGAATATTCCCGTTATATATTCGGGTTCGAAGACTATCAATTGAAGTTTTATTAAAAACACTTGAAAGACCAAGAAATATAGCATAAGACATATCACGAGTCCATGCCTGATTCCATTTTTCACCTGCTACAAAAAAACCGCTTGTATTCGTGTTTAATTTTATTTCTTCAATTGCCATATCATAAAGGATGTCGATTATCGGGTATCCTGTTTTAAATTGAGGAAATTCTTTTGCAGGCACGGGTATTGTTCTTGATGCGTCAACGCCATCATAATTTGTAATAATAATCCGTCCCTTTACTGATGCTTTTCGAGCCTCACCTTCATTTTTTTCAACAACAAAATCATTCGAAACCTGAATTGTATCATTAGTATATAGTTCAGGATAAACAGATAGTAAAACGGTTAGAAACATTGAAATAATCAAGCATTTATTCATTTAATCCTCCATTGAATTGTATAATACAATAAAAAAAGAATTTTTGCAAAAAGCTCATTTGACATTAATATAATTATTCACTAAAATTATTGAGGGGTGAAAAAATGAACGGTACAATATCAAAAAAAATAACTATAATGATGATAATTTCAGAGGTAATTGCAATTATCCTGATGGACTTAGTAATTTATAATTTTCTTGGAATATCATTTAAACAACTAATGACTAATTTACCAAGAACAATAGTTGTTCAATTAACTGTTTTAATATCCTGTATAATTCCGATATACTTTATTGCACGAAAAATAACTTCAATTGAAAGAAAAACTACTAAATTGTTATCTGATGAAGAGAAATTACTCTTAAAAAATATTGAAAAAAAAGTTGTATTTTCAATTATTGTTGTCAACTTACTAGGGTGGATTATGGGCCCTCTTGTGGGTGTCACAATAAGAGTTCTTGCAGAGGGCATTTTTAGATCGGCAACCTTACGATTTTCTATAGTATCAGTGATTTTTGGCCCTTTAGTTGGATTAATGCAAATTATAATTATAGGAAAGTACTTTCAAACATTAAAATTACGATTTGACCTTTTTGAAACAGAAACAGTAAAAACTTTTTTTACTTTAAAAACAAAATTCTATATGACATTTTTGCTTGCCGGTTTATTTATTATTATGGTTATGGGTCAAATATCAATATCAAAAATTGAAAAAATTTGTGGTATTTCAGATTCAATCTATAAATCTTCAAAATATACCGGCACAACGAATGGATACTTTACTGAGTTACTCAATAAGGCTGAAAAATCAAGTGACCCTCAATTACAAACGATTGCCATTGAAATCAAAAGAAATTATCCACAACTTATTAAAAATGAGATAAATCATATTAGTCTTGCAGCAATCGTTGTGTTCTTTATTTTTGCTCTCAGCTTCTTTTTATTTAGTACGAATATGCATACTCAATTACAATCAATAATTAAACGTTTATCAACAATAACTAAAATTGAAGGTGATTTAAGTATACTGGTTGTGAAAACTGATGACTCTGAAATCGGTGAAATTCAGGTTCTCATTAATCGATTAATACATAACCTCAATACCAAATTTCAAAACTTCTATTCAATGGCTCTCGATATAATAAATAAAACAAAAGATGAAACTCAAAATATTAATACACTTATTGAAGCAATGAATGAAATTAAACAATCAAATATGATTATGAATGAAAAAATACTATTACAAAAGAAGATTTCATCAGAAACAACTGCATCTGCGTATAAAACAGTTGAACTGATTCAGAAAAGTATCGAAAGGATAACAAATCAATCAACAATGATTGAACAGGTAAGTTCATCTACAACCGAAATGACATCTTCCATTACTTCAGTATCACAGTCAACAAAAAAAGCAAATGAATTAACGTATAACTTATCACAGGCATCTGTTGATGGCAGCAAAACAACTGATGATATGAATCTGTCAATAACTAATATTTCAAAAATTGGTATTGTGATCTCTGAAATTTTAAACAATATAACGAGCATTACCGATCAAACCGGGATTTTATCAATGAACGCAGCGATTGAGGCCGCTCATGCAGGCGAAAGCGGAAAGGGATTTGCTGTTGTAGCGGATGAAATGAGAAAATTATCAGAGAACACAAATGCCCAGACGTATGAAATTGGTAAATTGATAAAAGATATGGAAAATATTGTTGGAGAAACAGTAAAAAACGGCAATAATGTAGTTTTTGCTATGGAAATAATTAAAAATGATATCAATAATACATCAAATCTAATCAGTGAGATTGATATTGCAACAAAAGAACAGGCAATCAATTCAAATGAAAATCTTAAAGCAATAAAAGAACTAGTTTGTGTTACGAGCGATATATTAAATAACCTGGAAAATGAAAAGAAAATAACAGACTCACTGCAATTACTTTCAAAAGAATTGAATGATTCTACAGACTCGATCGAAACTGTTAAATTAAAACAAAATGACTATAATGAGAAATTGGAAAAAAACTTAAATGAAATATCGATGTTTTTTATTGATATTAATGAAAAAATGCACATTTTGGAAAAAAACATCACCGGAGAAAAGAAATAAGGGCAAAAATGCCCTTATTTTTTGAATATAAAACTTTATTAGAAATAAAATGAAACGGCAACGCCAAACTTACTTTGCGAACTGAATATAAGTCCTACAGCGGAATCAAATCTTGTGGCATCGTTTTTAAATTGTTCATACATATAATTAAATTCATCAAAATCTTTAATTATGTATTTATAAAAACCGCCAATTGAAAATTTGCCAAGCTTAAGATCTAAACCGGCAACAAAATTAATACCCGGTCTAAAAACGAAATTATCAACAACACCGAAACCTGAATTAATTTTCCAACTTTCACTAGCAATATTTGCTACTTTATCAGGATAAAAACTGAATGTAAAATTTACTCCGGCAGTAACATAGGGCATTATGAAAAATGGTGCTCTAATACCGGCGTTCACGCCTAAAACCATATCAAATCTACCGTTATTTGATGATTCCATAGGTAGAAAACCTAAATCAGCATGAGCAATAAGTACATTCCACAAGATTCTGGTCTGAATTGCGTATTCCATAGATGCAAATATGTTTGACACCCAAATCGCTGTTTTCATGTTCTTTGATAAATCATTATAAGCATCTGCCTGTTCCTTAGTCATACCGGGATAACTGTAATCAGTTCCTGATTTGTTTTCAGCATCTATCATCTTCCCTGTTTCAATAACACCAAGTAAATTACCGGTACTAATAGTGGCACCAATACCAAACTGAAACTTATTCTCATCCCATTTCGGTTTTGTATCCCCGGCTTTTGCATTCACAGAAAAAGCAAAAACAGTAATCATAGACAATATAACAAGTAATTTTCTCATTCTTAAACTCCTTTAAAATGATCGATACCTTTAATATACATCCAAATTAAGATAAAATCAAATTATTTTTAAGATTATCATTTTTTGAACGATAAATACAATCAGGAGAAGATATGAAAGTATATTTTTTTATTGTATATAGTGTATATTTTAGTTGTAATATTTTCTCATTTGAGCAAACCGGAATTGCCAGTTGGTATGGACCTAACTTTCATGGAAAATTAACAGCTAATGGTGAAAAGTTTAATACATATTCACTTACAGCTGCACATAAATCACTCCCGCTCGGCAGTATCGTTAAAGTTGTATCACTTGATAATGGCAAAGAAGTCGTTGTAAGAATTAACGATAGAGGACCTTATGCAAAAAATAGAATTATTGATCTTTCTAAAGCTGCTGCTGTTCAATTGGACTTTATAAAACGCGGTACAGCACGGGTAAAAGTTTATTTAATTAAGGAAGGTGATAATAAATATTATCGATATACACGTGATACATATACTATTCAAGCTGGTTCTTTCAGTAATAAAAATTCTGCAATAGATATTGCCAATAAATTAAAATCCACTACAATTAATCCGGTAATAACAGAAGTCAGAGTAAACAATAAAACACTATACAGGGTTGAAATGAAAAACCTGACCTACAATATGCTTCATACCCATAAACTTGAATTACATAATGCAAATATTAATAATTACCTGATAAAAAAAAACAAATAAATTCATACAATCGAGCTTCTTGCAAAAATACATTTTTTATCTCGATTTTATGCAAGAGGCTCTATATATTTTTTTCACAAATATTACTTAATCTTACCAGCAATATCAGAATATACTTTTTCTGAATTTTGCACTGCATTAATTACAATAACTTTTTGTAACTTTGTAAAATACTCTACTAATGGTTCTGTTTGCGTATGATACACTTTCAGCCTGTTATTAATTGATTCATTTGAATCATCAGGACGAATGATTAATTCAGAATTGCAAACATCACATATGCCGTCTTTTTTTGGTTTGTTAAATTCTACATGAAATATTGAATGGCAATTAGGGCATGTTCGTCTGCCGCATAGTCGTCTGACAACTTCATCATCTGATATATCAAAATATACTGCAGCATCAATAGTCGCTTCTTTACTCCATGCTTCTGCCTGAACAAGAGTTCTGGGAAAACCATCAAGAATATAACCGGATTTACAATCAGGTTCTTTAACTCGTTCAGAAACCAAAGAGATTGTTAACTCATCAGGCACTAACTCACCTTTATCAAGTATAGAAGTAACTTTTAGCCCCAATTCAGTCTTATTCTTAATAGCTGTTCGAAATATATCGCCGGTACTGATATGAACAAGATTTTCTCTATCTTTAAGCATTTTAGCAATTGTCCCCTTACCTGCACCAGGGGCACCAAAAAAAATTAAATTCATTATGTATCACCTTATTATTTTTGATAAATCGGATATTAGTTAAATTATTTATTTATGTCAATAGAGCCTGTAGAAAAATAAAATAATACAAAAGAACACAACCCGCATAGAATTTTATTCATCAAAGTCAAGTGACATGGATCGCTGACGCCAACTTCCCTTTTCATATTTATCATCAACTTTTGATTTATTAAAAAGTTTCATTAATTGATTTTTACTGTCAATATTCCATGATATTTTAAATGAAAAAGTATTATCCCAGACATATTTATTTCCTGTATAATTTCGTTCCGGTTTACCGGAATAATCAAAGTATAAAATCCAGTCATGAAGTTTATGTTCAATTGAAAAAGATATAGACTGTAAATTAAAAGCACTCTTAACACGGTCTTCTTCTTTTGCAAAATTAAATGATTTTATTAAATCGTCAAAAAAAGTTACTTCCGAGTCCGCCTCATAATATCTTGAAAGTTTCGTATTACTGCTTGATGTTGAAAATTTGAATGTAGTTTGATACTCCTTATCTTTTCCAATAATAAGCTCCATTGATAAAGAGGTTAATAATTTATTACTATCATAATAACTTTGCGAAATTTGATCAAGCACACCGCTTTCATTATAGTAAGGATCTTTTTTAGATGAAAAGTTGTAAGTAATATCAGGTCTAAAACTGAAATTAATCAGATTAAAAAGTTGAGGAATTTCATTAAAACTATACCCTAACTTAATCATACCGCCGTCTAATACAACATTTAAACCGGCATCTTTAAAATCATACGATTTATAATTAAGAGTAACTGAAAATATGTCCATAATACCAGAAAAAGTAAAATCCTGAGAATTAAGATATATATTATATCGATTAACATCTTTTGTCGGACCATACCATTTTTTATTTAAATCATATCGTAGATCTGTTCTACTTGTAAGAGAAAACCAATTCCCTTTCGGTAATTTGAATTCAAATTTATTCCCATCAAGCCTGAATGTAAAAGTATTAATATCGGCGAACTTTACAATCATATTTTCATCAAGCAAACGCTGTTTATCAACTCCGGTAAATACTTTTGTTTTATCAGATTCTTTCGTAAATGTTAAATTATTTGTATATTGAAACATGGAATTAAATACTGACATTGTTAATGAATTGTCAGGATAAACGGCAAGACCTGCCGTACTTCCTCTGCCATTTGAAAAGTAACCAATATTAACTAAATTAAATGAAATTATATTATTTATTGAGAAATAGTTTATGTTATTTAAAATATAACTATATTTAAGATCAATACTGAAACTTTCAAAAATTTTTCTGAAATTCTTTGCCCCTTCCCAGAAGTTTTCATAGAAGAAAAATTCGCTAACTTTATCATTTAAATTTTTACCTGTTTTACGATAATATACATACTCTCTTGCCTGTTCTGTAATTCTTCCAACATCCTCCTGCTTATCAGCAGACATATCCCCCATAACATCAGTCCAAAGATATTTTACGGAACCAGATTCTTCAAGCCATAACTCGTCTTTTAGAATATTCATTGAGGCTTGTGGAACAATAAAGTTGATTTTTGGTCCTGTTGTTATGTTTAGAGTATGTTCAAAACCTTTTGGCAGTACATTAAAAGATAAATTTAATTTTGAGGACAATTCAGATATCATATGATAAAAATCTCTTTGAAAATAATAATTACCGGAATCTACAGGTTGATAACCCGGTGTATTTTTCTTTGTATTAACTTCATTCAAAATATTAAAATTATAACTTTTCTGTTCATTATACTCGTATAAATTTGCATTAAATGCTGTAGAAAGATTTGTACCTGATAATAAATAGGTACCAAATGAAAAATCATTTTTTAAAGTATCAGAAAATACTAATTTATATTCAGTTTTCATTCTATTTGAATATAATAAATTATTTTTATCAGTGTTAATTTTCTTTATCCGGTCAGCCGTTGCATCAATGGTAGTAACTGTATCAAGATATTTTTCATACACATCCATATCATCATAATTTTTTTTAAATGTAAATTTAAGATTTGGAGATAACTTAATCAGTTCAGATGAATCTGAAAATAATTTAAAAAGCCCTAACGAACCATTAAGTGTTGCTGTTAAATCATTTTCAATATTAAATTGACGAAGCCTTTTATTAATATCATATTGCCCGGTTACTATTTCCATCATATTATCAATATCTTCATTATCTCTTTTAAATTTAGTGTTAAAAAATAAATTATTCTTATTAATATCAGTTATGTCATAATTCAATGAAAATGAAATCATTTTTATATCAAATAGATTTTGATTTCCCTCCTTATCTATTGCTATGATTTCATCATAATTTTTTATTTCTTTCTTAATATCTTTGATTGTTTCCTGCTTATAATCTGAAGAATTATCACTAATGATTATTTCATTATAATAAGTATCAATGGTTTTAGAACTCTTATTATCGGAAGGAATACTCAACGAAAAAAATGGCAGTAAATATTTATAATCAATAACAGTTTTATCTGTTGAGGCGTCGAGTGTTCCGATACGATTAATTTCAGTATACATAACAGATGTTTTTTTTGCAGTGGTATTTTTTGATTGTTGTTTTTGTAATAATGACTCATTATATTTTTTATTCATATTTATGAATACATCATAATTCAGTAACTCACCATTCATCTTTACAGTTGTTTCAGGGAGAAGGATTTTTTCTAAAAAATAACGCTCATATTTATGATCTTCAGCCTGTTGAATATTACCCGGAGCATATTTTAAAATCTGTTCAGTTTGAAAACCAGCATTAACTTTTGCATTAATAGAAACAGAACTGATTAAATTTAATCCAAATAAATCAGGAATAGTAATAGGAGATAAACTCAATTCAATGAAGTCATTAATCGTTGGTACAGAGCTAACTTCTTTCTCATCGGCTAAGGTAAAAATACTTCCACCTTTATCATTTTTTTCAATACTGTATTTTAAAGCATCAGCTAATAAATCAATATAAGAAAAAGTCAAATTTCTGCTATAAAAATCTTTGTAAAATCTTGCATCAGATGCATACTCAATCTGACCTGAATATTTTAATTTCACAACATCTTTAAAAAGTTCCCCATCAATTCTAAAAAACTGAGAAGTTCTTAATTCAAATGGATTAGCAGAATAAAAATAATATGTATTTTGTAAGTTTTTATCAAAATCACTTGTCCATAGCATACTTCTATCATTTGGATTATAAAAGGTATATTGATCAGTCTTATCATCTTTCCATATTCTTCTTGAGAATGCATAATCTGTTAATAGAAATATCTCAACAGGAAACCGCTTATGATCAATATTAAAATAAAAAAAACCTCCATAATAAAAACCAAGATTGGTATATGCATCGGCAAAAATCTTAAAGGACATTGATAAACTATTAAAATCCCTGGTTAAAAAACGTAATTTGGGATTTTTCTTATAAAACTCTTTCGAGTCATAATATGTATTTAATGCTGTATCAATGTCATTTTTTGTTATAGAAAACAAAGATGCCGGTTTTTTTCTTCGCTCCTGCAGTCCGTAATCAGAAATTTGAGTTGTTGAAGCACTATCGCCGATATCCATTTTACCAAGAATACTGAATGTTGTATTAACAAACCACCCCTCTCTTGTTTTGTATCCGAAAGAAGGGTAAATATCAATGTTTTTGGGATGATAATAAACGGGAAAATATAAAAACGGCATAGGCCCGACATATACAATACCATTCAAAAGCCCCCACTCGCTTTCTTTATTGAGCCACAAACGTTTTACCTGAATGTAATAATGAGGTTCTTCCGCATCACAAGTTGTTAATTTCCCATCATAAAGAATAGACTCTTCACTACCAACATAAGCAATTCTTTCACCTGTAAAAAAAGCACCTTCCAGCCCTGATTTATCTTTCTGCTTAATTTTCGTTTTGCCTGAAAGTAGAGTTCCTCTATTTATGTTGTAATTATAATAAAAATGTTCTCCATTAAATTCGAGTTTTTCATCTTTATAAATAACATTTCCTGAACCGGTAATTTCCTTATTTTTTAAATCAATATACACTTCATCAGCTTCAATTTCTTTCTTAATACTTACTTTATTTTCATCTTTAGCATTAATTATTATTTTAACACCACCGATTATATGTAGATTTTCTTCATCAACTTCTTTTAATTTAATCATTTTCAATTCACCGGCTCGTTCAAGAATTATTTTATCACCATTAAACGTATCTGACGGAATTAATGTAATGCCATAAAATTTCGCAATTTCCTGCCTGTATATATCAGCACTTTGTTTCTCAGGTAAACCAAGAGAACGTGCTCTTTGCTGAAGTGAATAAAAATCTGAATTATTTAATTCTTTTGATAATGTTTTAAGATAAAATGATTCATTATTTTTAACCCAATTATCACTTGTTACATCTGAGTATGTAAAAGTGTAAGATAAGAATAATAATGTAAAAAATAATGTCTTTTTTATAAATCCGGGCATAAAATTATTAATAAATACTTCTTTTTATTTTATTTTGTTATATAATCAAGGTATGTGTTTTGTCCATACTGATAATAATTGACGATTCATATTAGAAAAATATTTAAAATAATGCAACAAATAAAATTATGAGTAATGTAAAACCTGACATAATAATACCATTTATATACAATCTTGACGAATTACGTTCGTGTGCCGTTGTTTATGTTCGACCGCAAACAAATAAACTCAATTACGAAAAAGCAATTATTCTCGGGTGTCAGGAATTTGGTGATATCGTATATCTGGCTAATATTGGCGGAAATATTTTCATTCAGAATCTATTAATACTGGAACACTACTCAACACAATATTTTTTTGCAATGCATTCAAAGTCTGTTATATCAGAATATCCCGAAATGGTAGAGGTTTTCGAAAATCATTTTAAAATTTCAATTAATGATGCTGCAATTGTAAGCCCTTTTGATGCTCAACTAAAACTGAATATGACTTCATCACAACTTTTTGATACTATCGTTGATAATAATGATTTCTTAAAACTATATGGTCAGACTATAAAAAAAATAGGTAATTACTTTGTAATTAACTATGATATTCCTGAAATTATTGCAAAATACACTCCGGACGCAAATGTATTTGTTGTTGCTTTAATTTTTCATGATAATAATATAAAATTAACCGAGCTTAATCAGGCTATTTTTGAAAATCTGAAAAGTGACGCATCAACTCCACTTATAGATGAAGAAAAATTTAAAACACATCAATGGTATGATAAAGTGCGGAGAACATATCACATTTCATCAAATCACATAGCGACAATGTTTGATATGAAAGATTTTGTATTCTCAGCTAACGGAAGTGAAATTGAATTTAGTGAAATACCTTTATCTGATTATATTATTCAATCAAAAATTACCAGCGAAGCTGATTTACTTGCAATAAAACGATTTTCATTAGTATATATTAAAAATGATGACGGGACTGAGACGCTCATAAATATTCAGGATGCAGCTCATAATATGACCCTCGAACAATGTATTGATCTCTTTAAACGAATCAATTACAACAAAATACGAAGATAAATATCAAAAACCGAAAAAGGATGCGATGTTTACGCTCAGTATGGGAAACATTGTGTTTTTGAATTATCGAAAACATCATCTCATTAAATCCTTAACCCATAGATAAATTGTAAAAAAACCGTCACCCCTTAATGAAAAATAACTTTTTCTTCATTTAATATATATGGAGGATGTTATGATTAAAAATAGCGAAGATACTAAAAAAGTATCACTAATGAGTCCTAAAGTTGACTTTGTATTCAAAAGGATATTCGGTAATCCGGAAATGCCGGAAATTTTAATAAGTTTCTTAAATGCAGTCTTAGGATATACAGATAATGACAGAATTATCTCTGTCATTATATTAAACCCTAATATTGAAAAAAAATCTATTGATGATAAATACTCAATACTTGATGTTCGTGCTAAAGCAAATGATAATACAATAATTGACATCGAGATACAGATTGCTAATAACAATGATATGGTAAAGAGAACGGTTTACTATCTGTCAAAACTAATAGAAGAACAGATTTTTGAAGGTGATGACTATACAAAATTAAAAAAATCTATTACTATTAATATAGTGAATTTTATAGTAGTTCAGAATAAAAGAGTTCATAATACTTTTATGTTTAAAGAAATTGACACCCATGAGGTATTAACAAATGTGGCTCAAATTCACTTTTTGGAATTACCAAAACTTAGAACAGAGGGCATAGTACCCAATGTACTGTTAAGAGACTGGTTATTATTTATTGAGAATCCTGAAGATAGGGAGGTTTCTATGATTGCAGAACAAATACCGGAAATAAAAAAAGCAATCAATCAGCTTAATGTATTAAGCCATGATAAAGAAGAAAGATATCTTTATGAACAACGACAAAAGTCACTCCATGAAAAAGTCAGTTCTTTAAATCATGCACACAGGACAGGTTTTGAAAAGGGAGAAATAATCGGTATTCAGAAAGAGAAACAACTTAATCTTGAAAAAGCAAAACAAAATGCAAAAAGTATGCATTCTGACGGTTTTACAGTTGCACAGATTGTTAAATATACAGGGCTTTGTGAAACAGATGTAATACGGCTAATCGAGGGTGTTGATAGCTGAAATCTAATATGATTAAGGACACCTCTAAAATAATAAAACGCCAATAAACATAAATTAAAATAGCTCACCACATCTATGGCTCATTAATCTTCAACCACGTACTACCCTGAAAAAAGAACTTTAACCGCAAAAAACCACTAGGAAAGAAATGCTCACGCTGAGTGTCTGAGAACGATGAGGAAGAGTATTTTATTTAAATTAATAACAAAATCCTAAACTCTGCGACCACTGCGCCTCCGCGTGAAACACTCATGACTTTCTTAAAGGTTAATTTTACAAAAACCTCTATTATTTTATGGCGGCGTTATAACCACTGCAGCCACATTTGGTTTTTCACTTGAGTTTAAATCAAGCTCAAAATATTTAGTGAATGTTTTTTCTCCAATACCATCGACATCAATTGCGTCAAGAGGTGCTGATGAGAACATCCAGCCATATCCGCCATCATTATATGATTCAACATTTTTTACATAAACAACAAATGATATTTTCCCTTGAGGATTACCTATATTTGCACGATTTATAGCGTAGAGAGAAGTTTTTGTAGTATTATCACTTGTATATAATCGAAACTCATTTATATTTGGATCTTTTATTTCTACTCGTTCACCCCACACAGTGCCATCAGAAATTCTTTTGTATTTCTGAGTAAGATTCTGTCCTTCCGAAATGTTTATATAATGCTTAGCCATATACAAATATTTTGCTTTAAATGGCAGATTTACGCGACGACCTTCAAACCATTGAACTTCATCTATTATAGTTGACCCCACCGTACCGGTTTCCTCACAATTGAGAGCAAAATACAATATTCTATTATTTAAATTCATTTGTTCACCCATATACCCGATATAAATAAACTGATCATCATAATCTAAATATATTGTTTTATCAACAGTTGAAGACTCAATCTTATTATCAGCATCTGTAAAAACTGTCGTACCATCAAATGCTTTATACACTACAATTTTTCGTGACACAGGAATCGCTATATTCCCCGCAGAATCAATAGCTGAGTATGTTTCCAGGTAAACCCCTGATATCGTTGAATCAGGTACCCCGCTTTTAACAGCTGAAATTATTTCACCGGAAGTATCAGTTACCGTAGCACCGTCAACCGGTGATGTATAAACATCACCTTTATTTAAATAGATTACAGGCTCACCAACCAACGTAATAACCGGAGGAGTTGTATCTACAATCCAAGTACTTGATGTAGCATTTTGCTCCAACTGTTCAGTTCCGACAGCTTTCTTTCCGCATGCATAAATGGTATAATTACCATCCGAAAGTGATGACTCCACAATTGGTGTTGAAACAGGTATAAAATCACTCCAGATTCCATCATTTATTTTATATTTATATGATACAATATCAGGTCCGCCAGCAGTAATTGCGATGCTGTCAATATTAGTAACCGATGACGGAAGATTGCTTAATATTACCGTTGGCACAGTAGTGTCAATCGTTAATGTTCCTGATCCGGTTCCTGTATTACCCGCTAAATCGGTTGCAGAAACGGTATAATCATACGCATCATTTGTTAAGTCTGTTATCAAACCTGCATCCAATAACCATACACCTGAAATATTGTTTGTCGGGGTGTAATTAGACTCATTAATCAATAATTGGATTGTAGCAGATTGATCATTTACGGTACCGGACAAGTCTGGACTTACCACAGACGTTGTTTTAGTATTTGCTGTAATAACCGGTGCAGCCGTATCAACAGTCCATGAATATACTGTAGGTACTTCAATTTTTTGCCAGATACGATTTTCATTTGCACCAAGTACAGATATGGTATACTTTTTATCGGTTAACCCTGTCAAACTTATTTTATTAGAAACAGGAAGCTCTGAAGAGTATGCACCTGTATCAACTTTGTATTTATAATAAACAACATTTGTACCCGATACAGAAATATCAGTGGTTTTTATCTTTGAAAACTCCTGCGGGAAACCGGATAAAACAGCAATAACCGGCACAGTATTAATATTCCAGTTATAGATTGTCGCATCAGCATCTTTTTGCCATAATCCGTTACTTTTTTTACCGGCCACCGATATGATATGATCTCCATCGGAGAGGTTATCAATTATAATATGCGTTGCAATCGGGATTTCAGCAGACCAGACACCGCCATCTAATTTATATTTGTATACAACCAAATCAACACCGCCTACTGCTATATCTGTTAATTTTATATCAGTATATTCCTGAGGGGTATTTGTCAAAATAGCTTTTGGTAAAACGGAATCAACAGTCCATGAATAGGTTGTCGGTACTTCTATTTTTTGCCAGATACGATTAATATTTGCACCAATAACATTTATTGTATATTGTTTATTTAATAAATTTGATAGAATTATTTTATTTGTCACCGTGAATTCAGAAGAATACACTCCGTCATCAATTTGATATTTATAATAGGCAACATCGATTCCGGCAACCGTTATTTCCCATCCGGTAGTACTTGTAATTGTTTCAGGTAAACCTGATAAAACTGCAACTATCGGAGTGGTATTAATATTCCACTGATACACGGTACTATGCACTTCAGTTTGCCATACGCCATCGGTTTTTTTGCCAAGAACAGAAATGGTATGATCACCGGCAGTCAGGTTATCAGTTATAATATGAGTTGAAATCGGAATTTCAGCAGACCAGACACCACCATCCAATTTATATTTGTAAAAAACAATACCAACACCACTTACGGTAATGTCAATCGAAGAACTATCGGTAAATTTTTGAGGAGCATTTTCCAACACAGCTAAAACAAGAGTTTCATCAATTTTTAAAACACCAGTTGCTACTATTGATGAATTAAAAGCTTTATCAACAGCAGTAACTTCTATAGGATACGTACCGGTTGAAAGTACCGGTTGAATAACTCCGCTTTCGAGCTTCCAAAAACCGTTTGCTTCATTTATAGCATTAAAGGTAATATTATTTATTTTTAAAGTAATCAAAGCATCACTATCATCTATAGTACCATCCAGTGAAGGGCTGCCTGAAGCAGATATTTTATCAGTAACAGTTACCACAGGCGCTACTGTATCAACAACCCATTGATATTGTGTACTTTCTTCTTCAGCTTGCCACAAACCGTTATTTCTTTTACCACAGACATAAATTATATGACTACCATCAGGTATATTCTCAGATTGTATAATAACATCAACAAGTATTTCAGAAGACCAGGCACTTTCATCCAATTTATATTTGTATGAGACTATATCAAGACCGCTTACTGTAATATTAATAGAAGTGTTATTTGTTAATTTTTGAGGAGTATTTATTAACCCAATGAAAACGATGCTGGAATCAACAACCCAACTGACTTCTGTTGCATTATCTTCACCCTGCCATTTAAATGAAGAATTGCATCCGACAACACGTAACTGATACGACCCATCCGGTAATGAAGAAAGAGCAATCGGTTGTGAAACAGAAAAAAAACCGGAATATTCAGCACTATTAATCGAATATTTATAATGGGTAACGCCAACACCCGCAATAGAAATTTCAAAAGAAGACTGATTGGATAAAGTCGCGGGTGGATTTACAATAATAGCAATCGGATTATCCGTTTCAGAAAGCAAAGCATTAAAAGTCCCCGCCTGAAACGGATTATGAAATGCCGTGCAAGAATAAAATAAAGTTGTAATAATAAAAAAACGAAGCATTTTCATCATACAATAAGATTAATAAAAAATAAATAAAAAAGCAAGTTGTTTCTATAAGCATTTGCAAAAAGTCATTAATCTGCGTTTCTTTACAACACTATCTTTTTTTGAGAAGCCATTAATCTTTTAACAGTTTTTGAAGGTAACATCATTTCAAACGAATGTTTACTGACTGATATTTCAGCCGGAAGCACACCCGATAAATCACCGTCAATTTGAACAGGAAGATGTTTATTTTCTGAAGTAATTTTAATTTTTTTACAACGGTACCTTCTAATATTTCCTCTAAGTTTTACTTTTTTACCTGCACCCAAAAATGCAAAATACGCAGTAATAAACAAACCGAGAAAACCAAAAATCCCTCTTTGCCTGTAAATAACACAATCTAAAAACCCGTCATTACATAATGCAGCCGGGTTTAAGGAAAAATAAACGCCATATCGGGAAGTATTGGATATAATCACTCCATATCCTGAATCATGTATTGTATCATCAACTTCAATTTGAAGTGGCGGATAACTATATTCTGAAATCGATTTTAAAAAACCTGCAATATAGGAAATTTTCCCGAATATTTTTTTAATTCCTAAAGACTCGGTATTTTTTACGGTAAAAGCATCAAACCCGACACCTGCCATCATAATAAAATATGAACCATTAACTAAACCGCCATCAACTTTACACCTTTTTGCCCGGGTAATCATTTTTACCCATTTTTTTGAATGAAAAGGAATCTTCATTTCTTTTGCAAACACATTACCTGTTCCTGCAGGAATTACAGAAACAGGTATGTCATACCCGACAACTGACGTTAAAACATCACGAAGTGTACCGTCACCACCGACAGCGACTAGCAAATCATATAAACCCGATTGTGCAGCCTGTTTTGATAATGTAATCAGATCAGTTTTCGAAGTTGAAATTGTATAATTAGCCCGGATTCCTTTAACGGCAAGCAGTAGAATAATTTCTTCAATACGTTTTATAATGGAGGTCTGACCTGATGAAGGATTTATAACAATACAAATATTTTTTATTATTTTCTTATCTTTCTTAGCCATACCATTCCTATTTGAGAAAAAATTCGGGACTCATTCCACGATTGCCGGCAATACCGGATAATTGTTTTTTAAATAATTTCACCACAAGTAATATAATTTTTTTACTTATTGAATTAAATAGAAAATAATCAATTTTTCTGAATTCCTTTTTATTTCGTACAAAAAATTTAAAAAAAGGGTTAAAAAAAGTTCTTTTTTCAAAAGCATTAAAATCAATTCGAAAAGTATAACCAAAAGGATATCGATCACGATATTTTTGAATCATCCGTTTTAACTGTAAACTAATTACAACATTATTTCCACCATATAATAATTTTCTGGCATATAAAATAATCTTACATGTATAATATTGAAATTTAACATCATAGTCTAAATGTAATTCTTTTGCAATGCGCCCCATGGAAATAATCGAATGTAATGCTTTTTCACCTTGAATTATTGTATTCGCCTGATTTTTATTAAAAAATCGAAAAAATAATACAATAAACCTATTGATCACAACAGTATCCCAGAAAATATACAATAACGGCGGAATACGAAGTTTATTAAAATATAATGATTGGCTGGCAAAACCGGGATCGTACAAAAGATTTTTAATAACATCTTCTGATAATAACAGAAAACTCTCAAATTTCCTGTAGTCATATATTTTCAAATAATCCCGGGCAATATATTTTATAACTTCAGTACTATTTAATGCGTCTTTAAAGATTTTGATAACTGCAACAGTGTTAATTTCATTCCAGATTGAACTTTTTTTCAAAAAGGTTCGATTGACAAACCCGCTCCATCCACCGGTTTGGCACCAGACATGAATACCGGCGATCGTCGTATTACTTTCCAGTTTTTTATACATATCATAATAATCATACCCTACATACGAAGGAAAAGTACCATGCCCCTCATATTCTCTTCGTGATTGCAATTCAATGATCTTTTTACATTTAGTATTAAAAAACAAATCATTTAATGGTAGATACCTGAAAAAATCTGCATCTGCATATTTCATTGAAACAATAAATTTTTCGTATATAATATCTTTAAACGCCACATTAAATGTTTTGACATTCCATGCAAGATCACCGACTTTATAAGCCCCCATTGTCCATGTTCGTACAATACAATATTTTTGAGCTTCATTACAGACAGGTATTAATGCTTTTATAAGTGTATTTAACTGTTCCGGTGTTTTAATAATAACATTGCTTCTGAATTTTCCCTTTACATCAACACCATCAGACTCACCAATTCTCAGATTAACACCGGATACATGTTTAAAATCTTTAAATAAATCTGAAATTGCTTTCTTCAATAAAACAGTTTCTTTCAATCTTTTTTTTTGCAGGTACAATTTTATATAACGATTATAAAACATAATATCAGAATTTATAAATACCTTTAATCCATATTGATTTGCAATTGAAAATATTTTTTTATAGTATTTTCTATAAATAGCTATTTTTATTTTCAACGTCCGGCTATAAAAATTAAAAACGGTTAAATGTGCTAAATCATCAATTGAAACAGCATTATATCCAAGTGCTGAAATATTTTCAAAATAAGATCTGATTCTATCAACAATTTTTTTGAATTTCTTATTTATTGTTTTGCGTTTTCCTTCAAGAGAATCAAAAGGAACCTTTGACCAGTTAACAATCGATTTACTCGTTTTTAAAAAAAACGGGCTTAATGAATCGATTATATATAATTTCTCATCCATTTTACTGCCCGTCTTCAGGTTCTGCAGCTATTTTTACATCAAATGTTTTTTCACTTTTTTCTTTAGTATGTTTAACAACTTTGCCCTCAACGATATAAATAGTTGCTTCAGCGATATTGGTAATAAGTTCAGATATTTTCACAAGATTGGTTGAAATAGTAATAAGATGAAAAGCATTTTCAATTTTTTTAGGATCACTAATCATATACGTTAGTAATTCACGAAAAACCTGATTTGCAATATTTTCAATCTCATTATCTTTCTGATGAATTGCCATTGATAATACAACATCTTCATTAATGAATGCTGTAACCGTTTCCTGCAACATATTGATTGTACTTTCAAACATTCGTGGTATGTCAATAAGCGGTTTCACTTCAGGTTTGTCTAGCAGGAAAAAAGCCGACTCTGCAATTTCAACACAATGATCACCCATTCTTTCAAGGTCATAATTCATTCGTGCCATCATTAATACATACCGCAAATCCTTTGCTTCAGGATGATATAATGCAAGAATTGCTGTTATAACTTCATCGATTTTAATTTCATTTTTATTTATTTTTTTCTCATGTTTATTCACTACTTTATCAATCACTAAAGAATCTTTTGCAATAACACCTTTTAAACAGTTCTGAAGCATTTTTTCAATTCTATTTGACTGTAAAACTATTGTTTCTTTTAACTCAATTATTTTATTAAACACCATGCACATCTCCTTTTTTTATCCAAATTTACCCGTTAAAAATCGTTCGGTTCTCTCATCCTGCGGATTTGTAAAAACTTTTTCTGTCTGACCAAACTCGACAAGTTCACCAAGATACATAAATGCAGTATAATCTGATATTCTTCCTGCCTGTGCAAGATTATGGGTTACAATTATGATAGTAACTGATTTTTTAAGCTCAACAAGCAACTCTTCAATATGTAATGTTGAAATCGGATCTAATGCAGACGTTGGCTCATCAAGAAGTAAAAGCTCGGGGTTCATCGCAAGAGCTCGAGCAATACACAATCTCTGCTGTTGACCGCCTGATAAAAATGTACCTTTTTTATACAAATCGTGACTTACTTCACTCCAGAGATTAGCTTTTTTTAATGAATGTTCAACAATTTCATCAGCATGTGATTTTTTTAATTTGAAACCATTTAATTTATACCCTGCAATAACATTATCATAAATACTCATTGTAGGAAAAGGATTCGGTCGCTGAAAAACCATCCCGACTTTCCGCCTCACTTCTATCGGATCCATTTTTAAAATATCACGACCATTTAAAATAATTTCACCTTCGACTCTGACTGTCGGTATTAATTCATGAATTCGATTAAAACAACGAAGCATTGTTGTTTTACCACAACCCGAAGGGCCCATTATTGCAGTAATTTTATTTGAATCAAAAGCAATATTAACATTTCTAACCGCAATTTTTTCACTATAATAAACATTCATATCCTTCGCTATTAGAACTTTATCTTCCATTTTTTCACCACCACTTTAGAAATCAGATTTAAAATTAATATAATACTTATCAGAACAAACGAAGCCCCCCATGCAGTTGCATGTGATTTTGGAGACGCATCCATTGAATAGTTGTAAATCAGTTGAGGAAGAGAATTCATCGGTTTAAAAATATTGGTATTCATAAAATTATTTCCAAACGCTGTGAATAATAAGGGAGCCGTTTCACCGGCAATTCGAGCAACGCCAAGAAGAACACCGGTAACAATCCCGCTTAAAGAGGATGGAAGAATTACGAGTAAAATTGTTTTATAATAAGGAACCCCTAATGCAATTGAGGCCTCTTTGTAAATATGAGGGATCAGTTTAATTGTCTCTTCAGTAGATTTTATAACGACAGGTAACATCATAAAACTAAGAGCAATAGCACCCGCCAAAGCAGAAGGCCCCAATATCTGTGATTTTACAAACCAGATACTGACAATTAATCCGATTACAACTGATGGAACACCCTGCAAAATATCAATTGCCCACTGTATAACAAAAGCAATTTTTGATTTTCTATTTTCGGCAAGGTAAATACCCGATAAAATGCCCAATGGAACAGAAAATGAAACGGTTAACCCGATAAGAATCAGTGTACCGATAATATCTTTTAATATTCCACCGGTTGCACTGCCCATAACTCTTCTTTCCATAAATAAAAAATCCCAATTTATAACCGAGATTCCTTTTTGAACTATCATAAAAATCATTAAAAATAATGGAACTATAAGCGATACAGAAAAAATAAAAATTATAAATTCAAAAAGTCTGTTCTTGATAATCCGCAGTATAATCTTTCTATCTTTTACCATTTCTACTCCATACTCATCTTTTTAATGATATATTTTCCTATAAAATTAACGACTAATGTTATTGCCATCAAAACAAAACCTAATTCAATGAGCGATGCCATTTTAACACCCGATGCCTCATTAAATTCATTAGCTATAACACTGGCGATTGTATTCCCCGTTGAAAAAAGCCCCTTTGGAATATCATTGGTATTTCCTATTAACATTGTCACTGCCATCGTTTCACCAAGAGCTCTACCCAGTGATAATATGACACCGGCAAATATACCTGAAAACGCAAAAGGTACTACAATTTTTGTTACTACTTCAAATCGGGTTGCACCAAGACTATAGGCGCCTTCTACCAGATTACCGGGAACCAGTTCAATTACTTCCCGGCCGATTGAAGCTGTATATGGTATAATCATAATTGCAAGAATGATTGATGACGTTATAATTCCATAACCGGAACTGCCTTCAACACCAAAAAAAACAGCAACGGATCTCATTATCGGCCCCATGAAAAAAAAGCCCCAGAACCCGTAAATAACCGATGGTATTCCGGCTAATAATTCGGTAGTGACTTTGATAAAATTGGATAAAAAACCTTCACGTAAATAAACACCGAGTAATATTGAAATTGAAAATGAAAACGGCAACGATATCAGTAATGCGATAAATGATGTGGCTAATGTTCCTGTCATAAATGCCAGAGAACCGTAAATATTGTTTTTATAATCCCAGATATTGGTTACAAAAAACTTTAATCCGAATTGCTTTATAGACTCAGAAGAGGCTGCAATTAAAGTAATAAGCATTCCAACTACAAATAAAACGATACATAATGCAGAGAGTAATAAAATTTTATTAAAAATATAGTCCAGTATTCTATCTTTTTTTAAGGAAAAGGAGATAATATCTCCTTTTCCTTCCTTGATAGTATCAGCTGAACCCTTTCTTAATTTATTTAGAAAGTGTTTTACCATTATAAGTCACCTGTTTTAATATTTCTTTTGCCGTAACAACTGTAGCTTCAGGAATCTTTGCATAATCCAGAGCTTCATTATATTGTTGTCCGTCAGTTATGACCCATTGTAACATTTTAACAATTTCTTTTGCCTGGTGCTCAGTTCTTCCGCCATAATTTAATTCTTTATTAAAAATTAACCATGTGAAAGAAGCGATTGAATATGCATCAGAAACATCTGAATCAACAAGAGAAATTCTTGTATCAGCAGGTATACTTCCGGCAGCAGCTTTACTTGCAGACCCTAAAGTCGGTTCAATAAAATTACCGCTTTTGTTTTTAAGTGCTGCATACGAAATACCATTTTGAGTTGCATACGATAACTCTATGTAACCTAAACTACCAGGCATCTGTGTAATTAAACCGGCAACACCCGGGTTTCCTTTTCCACTTAAAACACCTTTTGCAGGCCAGTTGATTGATTTATCAGCACCGAATTTTTCAGACCATTCTTTACTTACTTGAGCTAAATAATCAGTAAATACAAATGTTGTACCGCTAGAATCAGATCTTGTCACTAATTTAATATCCATTGCAGGTAAAGTAACATCTTTGTTATCAGCAACAATAAGTGCATCATCCCATTTTGTTATTGTACCAAGAAAAATACCTGATACAGCTTCAGGAGATAATTTAATTTTTGTAATACCAGGTAGATTAAATGCAACTACTACAGCACCAATACAAGTAGGAACATGCAAAACAGAATCTCCGACTGCTAAGATGTCAGCTATTTCTTTATCTGATAAATATGCATCTGTTCCACCAAAATCAACCGTTTTTTCTTTATACTGTTTAATTCCGCCACCAGAACCAATTGCCTGATAATTTACCTTATTTTTTGTAAGGTTATAATATTCATCAAACATTTTGTTATAAAGTGGAGCCGGAAAAGTTGCACCTGCACCTAATATTTCTACCGGCTCAGACTTTGTGCTTTTACAACCATTCAATAAAACAACAAGAACTGAAATAACAACTGAACATAAAACTAAAAACTTCTTCATACAATAAATCTCCTGTTAAATAAATAAACTGAGTAATAAATATTCATTTAATGTTAATAGTATATTACTTAATTGTTAAGATTGCGTTAACTTTTCTATTCTTTTTAAAAAGAAATTATGATATTGTAAAAAAAACTGAGTTTATTACAACTCGGAAAAAACTATATTTTCAGGAAATAAAATGGGTATATCAAATGTAATATTTATATTCGGTTCTCTCGGTATATTTATATACGGGATGATGCTTTTAAGTGATTCACTTGAGAAAGCTGCCGGAGACCGCTTAAAAGGTGTGTTATCGACAATGACAAGCAACAGATTTCTCGGTTTATTAACCGGTTTTGTTGTCACCTCTATTATTCAATCATCATCAGCTACGACCGTTATGGTTGTCAGTTTTGTAAATGCCGGACTACTCACTTTAGTGCAGGCTATCGGTGTTATAATGGGTGCAAATATAGGTACCACTGTTACGGCATGGATAATCAATTTAACAAATTTAAAAACAGATATGAATATTGTTGCATTATTTGCAATAATTCTTGGTGTCATATTATTATTTATGAAAAAAAGAAAACTTGTTTTCTGGGGACACGCCCTCTTAGGTTTCGGTTTTATTTTTATCGGTTTAAATATGTTAAAGACTGCTGTACCAAAACCAAGTGGTTTAGATGGCACTAATTTTTTATTTGATTTTTTTACATGGCTTCCTAAAGAATCATACTGGTCACTTTTTATATTTGTGCTTATCGGTACTATCTTTACCATAGTTGTTCAATCATCTTCTGTTATGATGGCATTTACCATAACCTTAGCAAGTCAGGGTTATATTGACTTCTATCATGCAGCAGCAATTGTTCTCGGTGAAAATATAGGAACTACCGTTACGGCAATACTGGCAAGTTTGGCCGGAAATAAAATGGCTAAAAAAGCAGCATTGGCACATTGTATGTTTAATATTATCGGTGTTACCTGGATGATAATTCCACCGGTTTTTAATTTTACAACATCACTATGTTCACAATGGGGTGGCAATATTCCGGGTGTTTCACTTGCAGTTTTCCATACACTTTTTAATGTTACTAATTCATTTATACTTATATGGTTTATTCCTCAATTTGAAAAAATCCTTATGTATTCAAAAAAGAAAGAAGTTATTAAATACTCACTTCTTAATATGGATAAAGGTTTTATTTCAACCCCCGAGCTGGCATTATTAGAAGCAACAAAAGAAATAAATAATAAACTTCTTAAAATCTCTGAAAAGATTTTTGTTCATACTGATAATATTGTATCTTTTGATAAAGACATCATAAAACAGTCCGGAAAGATTAAAGAATTAAAAGAAGAACAAAAAGAACAGTCTAACACCATTGTTAAGTTTCTTAATAAAATGATGGAAAGTAATATTTCCGCAGACACAGCCGGGGACATCAATAAACTGCTTTTTAAAATAAGAATTATTGAAAACATATCAAATTCCTGTGATAAAATATCATCAAAGGTAATCAAAGCTGATTTAACAACATTTTCACCTTTTATTAAAAATAAAGATGATCTTCAAAAACTCTTATATAAAATTAATTTACTGTTCAGATATGTCGGAGAACCGGAAGCGTATTCATCAAAGGAAACATTTTCAATGGGAGTTCTGGCCGAAGAAGATATTGATAAACAATATTGGCGACTAAAGAAAAATACCATTAATATTTTAAAGAAAAAATCGGGTAAAGATTCAATTTCAACAGGTCTGATTTTCCTTGAAATAATTAAAGAGTTTGAAAAAATGGGTGACGGGTTACAACAAATATTAACAATCAATTTTGATGATGAAGCTATAAGTACAAAATAACAAAGCAATGAGACTCTTGCAACTATATTTTTTTGCAAGAGTCTCATTGTGTTTATTTTAACTCGCTTAAAATCTCCTCAGCAAACTCCGGGTATAATTTTTTAATACAATCATTACATAATCCGTGAGTAAATTTAACGTCACTATGTTCAGTCATATATTCTTCAACACTATGCCAATAACCATCATCATCTTTAATCTTCTTACAATTTGCACATATCGGAATTAACCCTTCCAGTGTTTTAATATCATTTAAAGCTTGTTGCAATTCCTTATTTTTAGCCTCTAATTCAGTTTTTGCCATTTTTAATTCTAAATGGGCTCTGACTCTTGCATACAATTCAAACGGGTTAAAAGGTTTCGTAATATAATCAACGGCACCGGCATTAAACCCGGCAACCAGTGTTTCAATATCATTTTTTGCTGTAACAAAAATGACAGGAATATCAGATGTTTCTGAAGACTCCTTAATTGACTTAATAACATCAAAACCGTCAATATCCGGCATCATTATATCCAATAAAATGAGATCCGGTTTTTTTGCTTTAATGATTTTTATTGCTTGTTCACCACCGGTTGCCGTTAATATTTCATAATTATACTCCTGCAAAACACCTGCTGCAACCTGTATATTAAGAACGATATCATCAACAATTAATATTTTTGGCATCATACCCTCACCTCATTTGATAATTTTATTCAATAATATGCTTAAACTGTCTAAACATATTATTAATTTCTGCAATATTAAAAACTTTAATTGAATCATAGAGATCATTCACATAATTTGTCAATGACAATATTTTATTTTCCTGAACAATTGCAATTAATTGATCTGTAAAGGTTCGAATATCGTCAATCGACATCAACTCTTCGGTTTTTAACCAGACATCAAATAATGCATCTTTTAAAATTCCCTTTTCAATATCAGTTAGAAAAATAACTTCCTTTTTTTCCTGCAACTCAATCTCTTTGATTTCATGAGGTAAATATTTTTTCAACCGGATAAAAAGAGCATCACTATCTATGGGTTTATGAATAATCCCATCACAATTCTCTAATAATTTTTCAATTTTACTATCACTAATGGCACCTGATAATAATAATAGTGGTATTGTACTAAAATTTACGTCAGCTTTAATCTTTTCAAAAACATCAAAACCATTCATAACTGGCATAAAAATATCCAATAAAATCACATCAGGTCTTATTGATGAAAGTAACACTAATGCCTCTTCGCCATTAGCGGCTTCAATAATATCAACCGGAGAACCATCAAAAAGCCCCTTAATCAATTCCCTGTTAGTCCGGGCATCTTCAACTAATAATATTATCCCGCCTGTAAATATAATTTCATTGGTGGCACCAATGGAGCCGACACATTCAAAAGAACTGCTATTCACAACTGCCGGAATAGTAATAGTAAATTTTGTACCAACATTTGGTGTACTTTCTAAATCAATCGAGCCGTTCATTATTTCAACAAGCCGCCTGCTTATTGTTAGCCCTAACCCCGTTCCTCCATATTTTCTATTACTTTGACCATATTGCTGTTTAAACGCTTCAAAAATAACATCCTGTTCTGACTTATCAATACCTATACCGGAATCCTCAATCTGAAAAATCAAATTATAATGGTTATCTGCAATTTTTTCTACCCTCGAACTTAATTTTACAAAACCCTGATCGGTAAATTTAAATGAATTTCCGAGAATATTAAAAAGAATCTGCCGTACCCTGATTTCATCAATAATAAAAGATTCAGAACTTAATGAATCAAAATCAAGAATAAAGTTAATATCTTTTTCATCTGCTTTTAATATAAAAACATCACTAATTTCAGTAAGAAATTTCGTTATATTTGTTGAATCTTTTTCAAGAACCATATAACCGGCTTCAATCTTGGATAAATCTAAAATATCATTAATCAAAGAAAGCAGTGAATTACCTGAAACAATAATGCCATCAATATATTTTGATAATTTCGGATCAAAAATCTGTTTTTTTAATAACTTGCTAAACCCAATAATTGCATTCATTGGAGTTCTGATTTCATGACTCATATTGGCAATAAATTCACTTTTTGAACGTTCATCTGACTCTGCACGTAACTTAGACGCTTTTAGCTCATTTTCATACAATTTACGCTCAGTTATATCTCGAATTATTACCTGAAATTCATCTATTTTTTCTTTTTCATCAAAGATCGGGAAAATATTCCACTCCTGATACATAGTTACATTATCTTCATTGATTATTTTGTTTTCGAATTTTTGATTTATCCGATTTTGAAGAGTTTTATTTAAGTATTCCTGAATAATTGGTATTTCACTTGCTGTTAACAAACCGAATAAAGTAATAGCATGCGCTTTAGATAATTGATCACAATAATAGTCTTCAAATGCCCTATTATAAAATGTAATCTCTAAATCAGGGTTAAAACGAAAAATTAAATCATCCTGTATATTAATGACATTGTGGTATAATATTTCCGTCCTTTTTAACCGTTCCTCTTCTTTCTTCTTGTCAGTAATATCAATAGCAATTCCAACGGTTCCAAGAATTCTTTTTGCACCATCAAAAACCGGGGTTTTATATGTAGTAACCCACGATTCCTTATTATTTGATAATAATTTTTCTTCAACATTCTTTGATACATAATTTGTAAGAACAAAATTGTCTTCAGATACATATTTTGCTGCTAAATCAGATTGCCATAAATCACTGTCTTTTTTTCCGGCAACTGAAGCTGTATCATCTGCATTACACGCATCGGCAAAGGCTTTATTTACCGCTTGATAAACACCGCTTACATCTTTATTCCAAACCATATAAGGGATAGCATCAACAATTGCTTTAAATTTATTTGTCTCATAACAATCATCCTGTGAATGATAAAGATACGCTATGCTGCCACAATAAGTGACCTTTGATATTCTTGTTTTCACTGATAATCGCTTATTTTTTTTACTGATTATTGAATGAAAAATGCTTTCTTCTGAAGATATAAGTGTATGTTTGTTAAAAAAACACTCATCAAATATGCCTTCTAAGGATTTATGTAGCAGTTCTGAATTGTTATAACCGGTTTTCCAGGTAAAATATGAATTAACAAATACTATATGATTTTCATCATTTACTACAACTAAATAATCGTTGAGTAAATCGAAAACGTTGAGATTTTCGTTTACTAATTGCATATGAACTCCACTTGGAGTATTATATATATTATTCTAAAATAAGCAATATAATAATTACCGGGACTCGTGCAAAAAATCGAGATAAAAAGAGTATTTTTGCAAAAGGCTCTACCAGTAACAACCGCCCTCAACTTTCTGAAACCCGGATGGTTTATCTGAATCAAGAGGCCTGATCCAATATTCATTAAATATATTTTCTTTTAAAAATGAATTATTATCTTCCCACCGTTTCCCAAGAATTCCAAAAAGTAATTGAGTTGCCCCACCCATATGAATTGCTTTTTTACCGAGTCTTTTTATATGAGCAGCAAGAGGTAAACCATATGCACCGCATCCAATAATTGCAATATCAAAATCTATTGCATTAATTTTATTTTCCATAAAATGAAGAGCATCAAACCATGAAGCAAACTCAGTTCTGCATCCGGCAACCGACTGCACCGCTTTTAACGTAATTAATTCAAAATCAGGACAAAAGTCTCTATTTTTAAGCCATAAATTACGTTTTTCATATTGATAACGAATAGTATCTTCAAATGGATGTATAACAAGAACTTTCTTACCTGCCAACGCTACAGTCCAGGGGGTATCATGTTTAAAAGGCTCAATATCATATAAAGGAATTTTTTTTGCATTTTGTAATTCTTTTTTTAATAATGTTTCTTCCCACATAAACGAACCAAGTACATCGACAGAAGTGATATCACTTAAAAGTAACTTTGAAAATTGAACTAAATTAATATCTGTTGGAGGAAAAAAACCGGTGTTGTTTTCCATAGCGTCTTTAAGTTTCTTAGAAAAGGTTACTTTATCATCAGGCATTTTAATTATTGATGCAATTTGTGAACTTACAATAAATTCTTTTAGACAATTAATCTCATATGCACCAAGTCGTGCTGCGATAAAAGGAGCTGAATTGATAAGACCATTATATAAAAGTGCTCCCGCAGTATTATTTCTATATTGAGCCTGAAAATACGGATCCTGTTTATATTTTTTATAATTACGATGAAATTTCATTGTCTTTGAACAAATTTTTGAAAATGCATAAATAATTTTTGAAATTATTGTCATTTTTAATTGCATACCGTTATGATTTTAACGTTTTTTTCTTAAAAAATATTTTTTTAACTTTCTTTGCAAGCATAAAAAATATAAAAACAAGTTTATGTCTTTTTATTCTTTGAAAGAGGTATTTAATCCCAATAACTTTTTTTACGACACCTTTCCTAATACAGTAAGTAGAATCAATAATTGTAAATAGTTCCTCATTTTTTGAAATAAATGATAAGTTCTGACTTGACTCTGTACCCCGATAACTATTACCAACCGCTTCTTTTACATGAGCATAATCATGATTTTGATGAATTACTGTAATAGATTTACTAGCATCAATTATTGCAATTTTCTTTTTATAAAAATATGAAATAAACCAGTTATCCCACCCTGCTCTTCCTACAGCAAATTCAGGTATTGATTGTAGTGATTTTTTTTTATAAATAAAATAATCACTTCCTGCAGGAGGATGTAAAGAACCATTCTTCTTAACAGAATTAAAATATTCATTATAACTAAAATTAGCATCAAAATCAATTAATGAAAACTGATCATAATCCCATCGTTGACCAAGAATAAGAAATTCATCAAATGGTACTGATTGTATTGACTGCACAATATCAGGAAAAAAAAGAATATCAGCATTTACATAACAAATAATATCATTTGAAGCTTCTCTTCCTGCAATATCAAAAACAGAACTCAACAAAGGAGTTCCTAATTGTGTTTTAGACACTTCTTTAATATGCCTGACACCAAACTCAGCAGCTATCGTATCAACCCCGTAATCATCACCAAATAAAATAATTTCAGGTCTTGGAATAATTTTAGTCCAACTTTTAATTGCATTTCTTTGAATAATTGAAATATGAGAATTTTGAAAAGCTTTTGGAATAGTTATAATAGTAAACAATTACATTTGCCCCTTAGCAAGTAGTCAAATAAACTTATATACAATAGTTTTTAATAACAAAAATGTCAACTTTATTTTTCTATTTTATTGTATTTATGTAATCAATTCTCTTGTTTTAACCTGAATAAAAACCCTTTATATTGAGCTATAGTTTTTGAATTATGTATTTCAATTCTATTATTAAAATATCCGAAAAAATTGAAAATCAAATCATAATGTGATGAAAAAAAGTTAATAAATTTTGATTCACTAAAAAACCAGCAAGGATAATCTGCCTTATAAATATATTCCGGAACAATCTGTCTGGTTACAATATCATTCTCCCCTTTAATAACCCCAGTCATATCAAAAAGAATATATTTAAAATTATAATTAATAACCTTATTTAATAATTCAAATGGTTTTTCAATATATTGAATTACACTAGAAAAAATAATCATATCCGCTTTTCTTTCTGCGAGAACTTCATCAATTGAATAATAAAACTTCAATATCTCATCTTCAAATATTTTTTTTCCTTCGGTAACAAACTGTTCCTGCTCAACAATATTCCATTCTAACTTTTTTAAATGTGATAAAAAAAATCGATTCTGATAATAACTGCTACCCAATGAACCGCCAAAATCGATTATTGATAATGTATTATTATTTTGAGAAGCAACCCATAAAAGTGATGATAAAAGCGGATAGTAATATTGAACTTCATCAAAAAGATAAGAGTCCCTTTCATAGACAACTTCTCCTGACTTTACCTTTTGTAAGGAAGTACTGCACTTTTGTAAAATAATATCACTATCATAACCGGTAGAAATTTTTTTTGCTGCTTCAAAACTGTCAAATCCGGCAAACCAGCCCGTTTTTTTTACAGAAAATCGTATATCATGAATTACTTTAAGAATAATTGGTGGCACAAAAAGTTTAATTATTTTTTTAATAAACATGATACATCCTATACTGATTTTTTTTAAAATATCATAAAAACCATATAAAAGTCAATCATTGTTGTTCCAAATAACTTTCAAAAAAGTTTTATTGACATTGAATAATTATAGATGTAAAAAACAGTAATAAACAAGAAACACATTAAGGAAATAGTAAAATGCATGTATTTTGCACATTATTTGACAGCCACTATTTTTCACGCGGATTAGCAGCGTATCAATCATTAAAAAAAAATTGCAATAATTTTCACTTATATATATTTGCTTTTGACGACTTGTCTTTCAAAATATTACAGAAAATGAATCTGGAATACGTTACCGTTATTTCTTTACATGATTTTGAAGACGAAAAATTACTTGCCATAAAAAGTACACGTTCTATTGCAGAATATTGCTGGACATGTACACCATCGGTTATTAAATATGTTCTTGATAATTATAAGGTTGACTCATGCACGTATATCGACTCTGATTTATATTTTTTTTCTGACCCCTCAGAATTATTTAACGAGGAAAAAAACTGTTCAGTAATGATTACTGAACATAGATTTTCTGAAAATTATAAAAAGTATGAAATTAACGGAATTTACAATGTTCAATTTATGTATTTTAAAAATGATCTAAAAGGAAAAAATGTTGTTTCATGGTGGCGTGATCGATGTATAGAATGGTGTTTTGCAAAATCGGAAGACGGTAAATTCGGGGATCAGAAATACCTTGATGATTGGACGACTCGATTTAAAGGGGTTCATGTAATGCAGAATACAGGGGGTGGTGTTGCCCCATGGAATGTTCAATCGTATATTTATTCTTTAGCTAATGACGAACTTTTTCAAACAGAAAAATCATCAGAAAATCAAACAAAAGTAGTTTTTTATCATTTTCATAATTTTAAACTCTACAAACAAGGTTTAGCAAAAACAATCGGGTATCCATTATCGAAAGAAATAATTGAATATGCATACAAAAAATACTATAAAAACTTAACAGAAATTGAAAATGAACTAAGAGTTCAATACCCTGAGATTTCAAACAAAGGGTTTGTTTCGGATACTATAGATATATTTTCAATTAAAGAGATACTATCACGAATGAAAAAAGGAAATTTCTCTGGTGAAAACCTGCTTATATCTGATAAAAAAAATTTAAAAACAGAAACTGACTGCATTGATTTTATACGATATATCCTAAGAATAATAAAAAAAATACTCAATAAAACAAAAAAACTAATTTTTTCTAAAAAATAACAAAAAATATGTTTATCTTGAGAGGCTCTTGCAAAAATTCGAGATAAAAAAGTATTTTTGCAAGAGGCTCTTGACACCTGTTTTTAAAAAATGTACAAAAGAAAGCTTAACAAATTATGCTGGAGTGCGATTTAATGGATAATGATGAAAAATGGGATTTAATAATAAAGCCTGCAGGTAGTTTAAATTTCAACCTGAAAGAACTTTTACATTATAAATTCCTTATGTACTTATTCGTAAAAAGAGATTTTGTTACATACTATAAACAAACAATTCTTGGGCCTTTATGGTATATTATTCAACCATTATTGACAACTTTAGTGTTCACAGTTATATTTGGTAATATTGCAAAAATACCGACCGACGGTATTCCGACTACTGTTTTTTATTTAATCGGCATAACGTTCTGGGGCTTATTTTCAGAATCGATGAGTTCAACATCAAATATTTTTGTAACCAACGCCCAGATATTCGGCAAAGTATATTTTCCGAGACTTACTGTTCCAATTGCACGAATCACATCAAATTATATCAAATTTTTTATACAATTAGTTTTATTCTTTGGTTTTTATTTTTACTTTCTTTTTTTCACCCAATACATGAAACCAAATTTATATTTATTATTCGTACCGCTTATTTGTATACAATTTTCGATTATAGCATTCGGAATTGGTATAATAATTTCATCATTAACAACAAAATATCGTGATTTACAATTTGTAGTTACCTTTGGAGTTCAATTATGGATGTATGCAACACCGGTTATTTATCCGTTGTCAAATATTCCATCTAAGTGGTTATGGGTTTTTATTATAAACCCGATCGCATATCCTATGGAGCTTTTAAAGTACGCTTTTACCGGTCAAGGAATAGTTAATTTTACATACCTTGGCATAAGTTTTGGTACGTCCATACTATTACTGATAGTCGGCTTATTTAATTTTAATAAAGTTGAAAAAGACTTTATGGACAGAGTTTAGTCTAATTATAAGGAATTTTAATGAGCAAAACGGTAATAAAAGTTGAAAATTTATTTAAAGAATATCATCTTGGTAATATCGGATATGGAACATTACGGGAAGATTTATCAACATGGTGGGCAAAGGTAAGAGGAAAAGAAGATCCCAATTCATTAATCGGTCATACAAAAACCATAACAAATAAAATACTTGAATCACATTTTTTAGCTTTGAATGATGTCTCATTTGAAATAAAAGAAGGTGAGGCTGTTGGTATAGTTGGCAAAAATGGTGCAGGGAAATCAACACTTTTGAAGCTATTATCACGAATTACCTATCCGACAAGCGGTTCTATTAAAGTAAGAGGACGCATATCATCATTACTTGAAGTTGGAACGGGGTTTCATCCTGAGTTAACCGGAAGGGAAAACATCTACCTTAATGGTGCAATTCTTGGTATGAAGAAATATGAGATTGATAAAAAAATTGATGAAATTATAGATTTCTCTGGTATTGAAAAGTTTATTGACACTCCGGTAAAACGTTATTCATCAGGAATGTATGTGCGGTTGGCATTTGCAGTTGCTGCACACCTGGAAAGTGATATATTAATTTTGGATGAAGTCCTTGCCGTTGGTGATGCTGAGTTTCAGAAAAAATGCCTGGGTAAAATGGATGATGTAACACGGAATCAGGGGAGAACAATTTTGTTCGTCAGTCATAATATGAGTGCGGTACAAAATCTATGTTCAAAAGGGATTTTACTTGAAAAGGGAGCTATTCAAACGCAAGGCAGTATTGATGAAATCTTTGAAACGTATAACCTGAACACTCATCATCAACAATGTATTAAACTTGATGAAAGAATAGATCGAACAGGAAACGGACAATTAAAATTCACTAATATCCAATTAATAAATGCCAATAACCAAATTATTAACAGTGTATTACCAAATGAAAAAATTACTATAAGAGTCCATTTTAGAATAAACAAAGTTATAAACATTAATAATGTAAAAATCAATATTTGTATTGATAACTTTTATGGCGCCAGAATTGCTGTAATCAGTACAGATAATGATGTAAACTTCACAACAAATTTCAATAATGATTTTATCTCAAGAGGATATATTGATTTTACATTTCCAAAAATAAATATAATACCCGGAAATTATACAATTGTTCTTTACTCTACAGTAAACAATGAATTAAGCGATTGGATTAAAAATGATGCGTTAACTTTTTCAATAAATGAATTTGACTATTATGAATCAGGTAAAACATCAGCTAACGGTCACGGGTATATATTTCTTGATTATAAAATAAAATAATTATTTTCAGGAGTAATCATAACAATGCTCATAGTAAGATTTAGCGGTGGATTAGGTAATCAGATTTTTCAATATATGTTTTACAGATATATTCAACAATTATTCCCTCGAGTAAAAGTTAAGGCTGACATCTCAAATTATGAAGAAGATAATATTCATAATGGATTTGAAATAAGTAATATTTTTAGAATAAATAAATTAACAACTGCAAATAATTTTGATATTTTAAAAGTTAAAGCATATATTCCTTATAATTATAAATATATAGGTAAAAAATTTGTTAATCGTATTATTGCAATAATAAATAAAAGATTAAAGCGAAAACCTCATCAATTTATTACAAAACTAACTATAAATGAATGGGAAAAATCTTTTAAACAAAACGAGAAAAATGATTATTATTTTGATGGATGCTACTGGCAATACCCAAGGTTTTTTGAAACATTTTATGAAATAGTATTAAAAGAGTTGAAATTTAAGCAACCATTAGATATTACTAATAGTAAAATCGCTGACGAAATATCAAATTGTAACTCAGTCAGTATTCACATAAGAAAAGGCGATTATATTGGTAATTCTTATGATATTTTAACTGAAAAGTATTATTTAAATGCAATAGAAATTTTAAAAAGTAAAACAAAATGTGATAAATTTTATATTTTTTCTGATGATTCAGAATTTTCAAATCATTTTTTTAAAGACTTACCTGACAAAATAATTATTTGTCATAATAAAAATAAAGACAGTTATAAAGATATGCAATTAATGAGTCTTTGTAAAAACAATATAATTGCAAACTCTTCATTCAGTACATGTGCAGCTTTATTAAATGCAAATAAAGAAAAAATCGTAATTTATCCCGATAAATTAAGTACAGAAACTGCATTAGGATCAATGCCAATATTTTCTGATAAAAGATGGATACAAATTACAGCACATTAGACTTAATTTATAAAAGCAACTTCTGAAAAATATTATTATGAAACAAGACTCACCAGTAACTGCTATTTTCACACTCTTCTTTTTCTTCAGGAATATATTTTTCCGGTAAATTTACCCAATACTCATTAAAATACCTATTTTTCCAATCTTCACGACCTCTCCATCGCTCACCGAGAACACCAAATAATACTTGTAAATGACCGCCTAACGAAATACTGACCTTACCAAGATCTTTAATATATGAAGCCAGTGGAATTGCAATGCCACCAGCAGCAATAAAAGCAACATCAAAATCTTTTTTAGATATTTTTTCTTTAATTTCATCGATTAAATTAAAAACAGTATCATATTGTTCTTGAGTCTTTTTACTCAAACCATAAGGAAATTCAATACCTTCTACACTTTCAGGATAAAACCATTTTTTCCCGGTTTTCTTCCAGACATTTTCAAATGTTTCTTTATTTGCTCTTTCTGCTAAAAATCGAGCAAATGGATTAATTAATAGAATCTTCTTTCCTCGTAAATGTTTTAAATAACACATAGAATCATTAGAAGGAACTGAACGATCGGGTTCTTGTTTATTGTATGAAATAAGTGCATTATTAAATCGATAATACTTTAACAGTTTAAGTTGAACTGGAATCTGAAAATAACCGAGACAATCTATATTGTTTAATGATTTAACAAAAAATGAACTGTATGCGACTATGAACTCATCTGTTGCAGGAAAACAACCGGCATTCTTTGAGAAAGAGTTCATACATTGATTAATATCAATATCCATTTTCATTATATTATTTTTATGTATAGGATACCCGATAAATTGATGCTCACTTGTACCAAGTTTTGCAACAGCATAACCTTTTTTATTTTTTATATTAAATGCTATAGAATCTATCAATTTCCTTTTTGAAAATCTTTTAAATCCCAAAAGACGTATCTGTAATTCAATATATTTACTTACTTTGTTTTTTTTATTAATCATTATAATTGCAATCTTTTTTAAAAACAAATTATGATGAAGAATTTGTTTCAATATGTTAATTAAAAACTTTTTACTCATATCATTTCGCCTTTTATTATTTTTTTAATTGAAAATACAATAGAAACACAATATACCATTCTTAAATATTTTAATCAATAAATCGGTGATATAATATTTAAATTTTTATTTCAGTGGCTCTTGCAAAAATCAAGAGTACTCGATTTTTTCTTCCGCCCTATGCGATAAAATCGCATTAGAGGTAGCTTCTTGCAAAAATTTGAGATAAAAAGAGTATTTTTGCAAGAAGCTCTTCATACAGAATATTAATAACTTGAATTACTATTTTAAATAATGTATTTATTATTGAGGCACTTGCAAAAAACATGAATACATTATTTTTGCTCCCGCCAAGGATTTTTCAGTACTCTGAAAATATCCACACGCAATATAATTGCGTTAGAGTCAGGGTAGCCACATGCAAAAATTCGAGAAAAGAAAGTATTTTTGCAAGAGGCTTTATTCAAATTATTTTTATTGAGGGGATAATGAATCAATTTAATATTAAAGAATTAAATAACTGTTATACTAATAACAAAAACTTCATAATTGAAAATAGAAGTACTCAAAAAAAATGTTGCACAATTTACTTTTCCAGTAACGGTATTTATTACCCCAATACAGACGAAGTCTTTGACGCGGTAATAGTAAAAAAAAATTATTTTGACTGGTATAAAACAAGAGTAAAAAGAGCAGATAAACATATTTTAATACGGGATATAAAAAAAACATGGTATATTAATGGAATTAATTCTGATTTACATTCAATTCAAAAAGTTTTTGAGTTTCTAAAAGATGAAACTGAAGGATTTGAAGAAATTATAACTATCGGAAGCTCAGCCGGAGGATTTGCAGCTGCCTTATTTGGAGCAATGCTTAACGCAACAATGGCTTTTTGCATTTCACCACAATTTAATTTAAATGATATGATTAATTCAGAAAACGATAAAATTGCTAATCCGATAGTAGTTACAATGATAGAAAATGGTGAAATTAATGATTTTATTGATATTACAAATATAATAAAAAAGGCGATTCAAACTCAATTTTATTACTTTTACCCTTTACAATGTGAGCTTGATGTAACCCAGTCCAAGTATGTTAAAAACATCGAAAATGTTTACTCTTTCGGGTTTATATCAGATAAACATAGTGCAACTATGAATCACAATGATATTGAAGAAATAATTAATCTAAAACAAAATTCGATTAAAAAACTTTATTCAAAATTTAAAAACAAAGAAATTAATCCTGATGCTTTTTCAAAAAAAATATTCATTTTTATTTTAATGACTTTTGATATAAAAAGAATAGTTAAAAACTTTAAGTTTAGACTATTTGTAGAAATTAAAACCATGTTAAAATTTCTTGGTTTATACCAGATAATAAAAACTATTGTTAAGAAAGGAAAATAAATTGGTACTTTTAACAGAATCAGTCGGAAATCATAGTAATAGATTATTTCAACATATTCATATTGATTCATATTTTAGAAATAAAAACATAACATTTTATAATCCGACTTTATATGACATAGCAAAAAACTACAGATTAAAAAATAAATACAGCATTACACGTAATAAAATACTATATTTTATTATTAAAATCTTAATTAAACTTACAATAATAAAACCTGTTATTTTAACAAATGATTTAAAACCCAAATTTCTCACATTCATCAAAGACTCTTCTTTTAGAAATGACACTATTTCCTTAAATGATAAAAATTACTATAAAGAAATTTTCTCTTTATCAAAAGACATTAATAATGAGACCTTAGCCAATTTCAATAAAGATTCTATTAAAATTGGAATCCATATAAGACGTGGCGATTATAAAACATGGAATAATGGCATTTACTATTATTCAGATGAACAATATATTAAAATAATACAGCAGGTACTATCTCTATTTGATAAAAACACATCTTTATATTTATTCTCAAATGAAAATTTAGATGAAAATAAATATAAAAACAGCCTGGGCGATTCAATATATTTTTCTAAAAATGAATATTATGCTGATCATTATTTAATGTCAATCTGTGACTATTTGATAGGACCGCCATCAACATTCACCGCTTTTGCATCATTCATTGGAAATGCTAAATTTTACCATATAAACGATATCGAAAAGAAAATTAGTTTAAGTGATTTCAGAATCAGTAATGGTTAAAACACAGAGATTCTTGCAAACATTCGAGATAAAAAAAGAGTACTTTTTTATAATAAAGAGTATTTTTGCAAGAGGCTCTATAATTTTATATTTATTTATGTTATTATACTGACGTTTGTCATAATCATAAAAATGAGGTGATTCCTTGAAAATATCTGTTGTAACACCGGTTTATAAGGCCGAAAAATGTCTAAAAGAATTATATATTCGACTTGTTAAATCTTTAGAAACAATAACACTAGATTTTGAAATAATTATGGTTAATGATAATAGTCCTCAAAATGATTGGGAAATAATAAAACAATTATCTTCGTCAGATTCAAGAGTGAAAGGGATTAATTTTTCAAGAAATTTTGGGCAGCATTTTGCTATAACAGCAGGTTTGGATCATGCTGATGGCGACTGGATAGTTGTCATGGATTGTGATCTGCAAGACTCCCCTGAAGAAATTATTAAATTGTATAATAAAGCTTTGTCTGATTCAAATATCGATGTAGTATTTGGAAAAAGAATGAACAGGAAGGATTCACTCCTTAAGAAAATGAGTTCAAAACTTTTTTATACAGTTTATGACTATTTTACTGACAGTAAATTTGATAATACTGTTGCTAATTTCAGTATTGCTAAAAGAATTGTTATAAAAAACTTCTTAAAACTCAGAGAGCATAATAGATCATATCCGCTTTTTATTAAATGGGTCGGTTTTAATTTAGATTATTGTGAAATCGAGCATTCTGACAGATTTTCCGGCAAATCATCATATAATTTTAAAAAATTAATTACTCTAGCTGTTGATAGTGTCGTTTCACAATCAAACAGACCACTTAGATTATCTATTAATTTTGGTTTCTTTATATCATTTATATCATTGATGTATACATTATATCTTGTAATGAGATATTTTTTATTGAAGACTCCGGTTGATGGATGGACAAGCATTATGGTTTCACTGTGGTGTATTGGGGGGTTGCTATTTGCCAATATGGGTTTGGTAGGACTTTATATCGGAAAAATATTTAATGAAACAAAAAACAGACCTTTATATATAATTAAAGAACAAACGAATATTGAGGAAGTGAAAAATGGCTTATTATGAGGAGTCTGAGTTATTATCTATGGGTTTTAAATTTCTTGGTAAGAATGTTAAGATAAGTGATAAAGCAAGTATTTATAATACTAACATGATTGAAATAGGAGATAATTCCAGAATAGATGATTTCTGTGTGGTATCAGGTAACATAAAAATAGGCAGAAATGTTCATTTTGCTTCTTTTTGTCTAATAGCCGGAGGAGTAAAGGGAATTATATTTGATGATTTCTCAGGTCTTGCATATCATGTTCAAGTTTTTACTCAATCGGATGATTATCTTGGAAAGACAATGACAAACCCTACTGTACCAAAAAAATATAAAAATGAATTAATGAAAGAAATTTATATTGGGAAACACTCTATCATTGGAGCGGGCTCAATAATCCTGCCAGGAGTAACAATTGCAGAAGGTACCTCTGTTGGAGCAATGTCACTAATAAGAAAACCTACCAAACCCTGGACAATATATTATGGAAATCCTGCAAAAATCTTATGTGAAAGAAGCAAAGAGTTATTAGTTCTTGAACAGGAATACCTGAAAGAGGAAAATAACCAATGACAATAAATAGAAATTTTATTTATATCATTCTTTCAATTCTATTTCAATCGATGTCAATTGTTCTTGGTAAACTGGCTTCGATCAATATGAAGGAATTTACAATAATAGATATTATTTTTAATCCATATTATTGGGGAGTTTTAATATGTCTCGGATTACAGGCGATTTTCTGGCAATTAGTATTGAAACACTATGATTTATCATTTGCATATATATTTATTAATTTACTGTATATTGTAATATTATTTTCAAGTATTTTTATTTTTAAAGAAAAAATATCTATCTATAATATATTAGGATGCATAATAATTGTTACAGGTATTGTTATTTTTACACGAAAGGAAAAGAAGGTTTAAATTGATTTTTTATTTTATTGCATTTCTTGCTATTTTAATTACTGGTTTTTCTCAAATTTTATTGAAAATAGGTTCTATAAAAAATAAAAATAAAAAAAATATTAAGCTATTCTTAAATATTCATGTATTCATTGGATATTTTTTATTTATAATTGTTACGTTATTGAATTTATATGTATTTAAATATTTACCTATTAAATTTAATATTGTATTAATTCCAATTTCCATTGTTAATGTTTTCATTTTATCTGTTATTATATTAAAAGAAAAAATATCAAAAAATAAAATAATTGGTGGATCTATTGTTCTGTTAGGTGTAATAATATTCAACATATAATGAAAAAAATCGGGAAAGGTAATAATGAAAAGAATAGATAATAAAATATTAAAATGTCCAAATTGTAATGCAGAATCTTTAAATTTCAATGAGCCGGAAATAGTATGTACCAAATGCAAAAATACATTTAATCTTGAAAATAACAAGTATGTCTTTTTAAGATTAGAAGAGGGAGAGATCAATGATTTTCTGGATAAAATTAAATATAGACTAAAGAAATTTAGTTTTTTTTATAATTTTATGATTAAATTGATTAGCCCGGTTTGCCCAACTTTAAATATGAAAAAACTTATCAAAAAGTATGTCCCTGATGATACTAAAATAGCAATTAATCTTGGGAGTGGAAATTCAAAAATATCTGATAAAGTAATTAATGTAGATATTTTTGCGTACGAAAATGTTGATATAGTTTGCGATATTGAGAATTTACCGTTTAAAAATAATTCTGTTGATATAATATTTAATTTTGCAGTTTTGGAACACGTTCCAAATCCGGATAAGGTAGTTAAAGAAATCAATAGGGTATTAATAAAAAACGGTACAGTTATAAGTTTTTTTCCATTTATGCAGCCTTTTCATGCATCTCCATATGACTTTTCAAGAAGAACAGTTGAAGGAATGAAAGTTTTATATAAAGATTTTGATACCATTGAATTGAAACCTTCCGGTGGACCAACTTCCGGTTTATTATGGATATTTCAGGAGTGGGTTTCAATATTACTATCTTTTGGTATTAAACCATTACATTATTTATTAAATATTGTATTAATGCTATTGACATTTCCTTTAAAATTTCTGGATTTTATTTTAATTTATCACCCGATGTCAAAAAATATTTCATCCGGTTTTTTATATATCGGGAGAAAAAAATGATTCCATTTAATAAACCTCCATTTGTTGGAACCGAACTTGAGTATATAAAAAAAGCAATATCCAATAATAAAATAAGCGGAGACGGTGAATTCACAAAAAAATGTCATTCGTGGTTTGAAACAAATTTTAATAGTAAAAAAGTTCTATTAACTACTTCAGGAACCCATGCTCTTGATATGGCTGCAATTCTTATCGATATTCAACCGGGTGATGAAGTAATTATGGCGTCTTATACTTTCACTTCGACAGCTAATGCATTTGTTATGCGGGGAGCGAAAATTGTTTTTATAGACATAAGACCTGACACTATGAATATTGATGAGAATCTGATTGAACAGGCAATTAATAAAAAAACCAAAGCGATTGTTGTAATGCATTATGCAGGGGTTGCCTGTGAGATGGACAAAATAAAAAAAATTGCGGATGCATATAAAATCTTTCTTATCGAAGATGCAGCTCAGGGAGTTATGTCAAAGTACAAAGACAAATTTCTTGGTACAATTGGCGATATCGGGGCATATAGTTTTCATGAAACAAAAAATTATTCCTCAGGTGAAGGTGGCGCTATTTTATTAAATGATACTAAATTTATAGAAAGATCCGAGATTCTAAGAGAAAAAGGTACTAATAGAAGTAAATTCTTTAGAGGTCAGGTGGATAAATATACATGGGTTGATATGGGATCGAGTTATCTTCCATCAGATATCAACGCAGCATATTTATACGCACAACTTGAAAAAGCAGATGTTATCAATAATGACAGACTTGAAAGTTGGGGTTTCTATAATTCGCAACTTCTGTCTCTGTCAAATAACGGGTTAATACAACTTCCTTTTATTCCGGAAGAAACTACTCACAATGCTCATATGTTCTATATAAAAACCAGGAATATTGCAGAAAGATCAGATTTAATAGAATATCTGCGGAAAAATGATGTATTTGCGGTCTTTCATTATATCCCGTTACATCTTTCACCGGCCGGTCAGAAATATGGCGTTTTTAACGGGAAAGATATCTGGACAACAAAAGAAAGTGAGCGTATTTTAAGACTGCCTATGTTTTTCGGACTTAAAAGTAATGAAAAAGAAAAAATTGTACAAACTATCTATGATTTTTACAAATCGTAGTTACAATGTGGAGTAACAAAGATTATGAAAAAAAGAATACTATTAACTTTTGTTTTACTTCTTTCAATCGGAGTATTTGCAAAATATGCATTCAATGCAATAAGAACTAATAATACAGAAGTTGAACTCACATTACAGGGTAATTTTTCGATTGAACAATATAATAGTATTATGGTAAAAAAAATTTCATCAAGAAATAACCTAACCAATTTGATTTTTTCAGAAAATAAATGGTCTCTATATAGAGGAAAGGGAATGATTTCTTCAATAATTATTTCAACTTCCGATAAATCGATTGATATACAATCATGTTCTATAAAGTTATCAGAAAAAGAGTTTTCATTTGACAAAACATATCTTGATAATAATAAATCAGAAGATAATGGTTTTATTATCATTACTTTAAAAGATTTTTATTATAAACAGTCTTCATTATTTTTTTTTAAGGATATTATTAATTGGGCAGGAGACTTTCACTTACTAAGTTATTTATTATTCTCAGGGCTTTTTTTCATGGTATTTACTGTTTTCATATTGTTTTTTATAATAAATCCCAGACAGCTTGATTTTATTTTAATCTCACTTTCGAAATCAAAAAATATCAATATATTAAATACAATAATTTCTTCAAAGTATTTTCAAATTGTATTTTCTTTACTATTATTTTTGATTTGTTTGATATATGGAATATTTAAAGCATCAAAAGGAATCGATTTTACAGATGAAGGATTTTATATCAGTTCTGCACTACGCCTGATAAAGGGTGATCTTCCTATTAAAGATGATTCTTTTAGTATTGTATCAATGTTTGCCGTTTTTATCAGTATGATATTTAGAGTTTTTCCAAATATATCACTTTACGGATTTAAAATTATTGGTATGACTTTACAATTTTCTTCATTATCAGTTTTATTTATTTCTTTTAGAAAAAAAATTAACATTGCCCAAATGATATTTTTAACACTTGCTATGTTTCTTTTTAATAATTATGCAGGAAGACTTGTTCCATCATATAATCTATTATCAAGTAACTTTATTATTTTATCAGTTGCATTCTGGTTAATCGCCCGATCATCACTACGACTTTTTTCAAAAACTATTTTCTCAATATTCGGAGGAATAGCATTTACAATCGCATGTTATTCCTATCCGACAGCGGGAATATTTATTCTTACATGGCTTATAAATTCTTTATTAACTCTGATATTCAGTAAAGAAAAGAAAAATTGTATTCCTGATATTATATTACTGACAACTTTTGCTCTGTTTTCATTATTAGGCATCCTGCTAATGTATGGGTATGGTTTATTTGATTACTTTTTTGAATTTCTCAAATTATCAAGAGATCACAATTCACTTGCATCTATGGGATTGGGAAAACTTTTATCTATTTTGATAATCAATTTTCCTCAACTAAGTGAAATCAGTTTTTTCACTATTTCAGTAATGATTTTTCTTTCATTAATTAGTTTGAAAAACAGAAAATTCACTTCTCTTGCTGTAATAGTTTTCTTTGTATTACTTTCAACAAATCTTGTTTTTTTTAGAGGTCAAAATACTAATTTGTTAATCCTGTTTTATACAATAATAGCAGCAGTATTTATATTAATTAATTCAAAAGAACTATTTAAAAACTATAACTCAGATCTAAAAATTCTGTATTCCAGTATTATATCAGGCTCTATCCTTCTCATTTATTTATTCAGTATTTCAACTCATTATTTCAATTATGCAAGCTCATATACAGCAGGAGTTCAGGGGATTCCTGTATTATTTGTTTTAACAATGGTAATATTGATACAATATCTTGAATCTGAATTTAGAAATTCAAAATACGCATTTCCTTCAAGTGCTTTTATCAGTCTGACTTTATTTATTGTATTAATTTCAGGGTATATTTATAATTATAACACTGTATACAGAGATCAACCTATGAATAAATTGACTGTACCATTTACCCATAAAAAACTATCCGGCATTTTCTCATCTGAAGAAAGAGTAAAAGGTCTTGAAGAACTTTTGAAATATACAGATCAAAGAATAAAAAAAGATGACTTTCTTTTGACATACACCAATAGCCCGCTTTTATATTTTCTTACAGATACAAGACCGGCATATAACTTTACATGGACTTTTGGTGTTTATCCATTTTCTCAAGTTGGTTACTATACTGATTTAATGATTAAAAAAAATAGAATACCAACGTACTGTATAATCGAGAGCGTTGAAATCGATTATCCTTCATGGGAAAATTCTCCAAAACATATAGTTCCGGAAAACCCGCTTACAACCTATATACAGGAGAATTATTACCCTGAAAAATATATTTTCCCTTATGAAGTATGGAAAAGAAAAGATTGATTGTATGTAACAACCGGAGGTTCCACATACAATCTCTCTTCATTATGTGATAAAAAATCCCCTACTTCACCAGATAATTAACAACAAAAAACTTCTGGTCTCCGGCTTTGTATGAATACCCTGCTAACATCCAGTTGTAGGAAAGATCAGCTTTATATTGATCAGGGGGAATATTCGGTACGGAACCACTAAAAATTGTACTCTCACTTAGAGTTGTGCTGCATTGATAACCGTATTGTGTTCCAGCTGAAACACCAGCTTTCACATTACCTACCGTAGTTACTACTTCAAATGTAGCAGATAATTGATAATCAAACGATTCTCCGGCACTTGTTGTGTATTGTATTGATTGATTTCCAAATTGATTACCGGCTGATACGCCAAGCCAGTTTGGACCATATAACTCTAATTTTCCTTCACTTGAAGATAAATTTGAAAGATTCTTCAATGAATCCTGTGAAGGATATGAAAACGGGTTACCTATTGTATGTGGTAAAACGCTTTTGTCGATATCGATACCATCACCATTATTTTTATTATAATAATTTAATTCGCATGGTAATATCATCGGCTCTCGTGGTACATTAACGGATATTTCCTTTCCAATATCATCAGGAAATGGTGATGAAATAACCGTATAGTAGTAGATATCATAAGGAATTGCCGAAAAGAGAACAGCATCTTCACCACCGGGTGTTACGATGCCATAACTTTTTTCTATTGAAACTGATTTACTAAACGACCATTGAAATGAATTTTCAACAGCAAGACTGAACTCAACACCCCCGAATTTTATGCCGAAAACACTTAATTCAAATTCGTACCCAAAAGATACTCCTACAGAAAAACCAACGGAGTTTGTTTTTTCAACTTCTTTTTCTTTTGCCTGGCCATATTCGGTTGCTGCAAATGATTGATTACCGGCATAATCGACACTGCTATAATAAGGAGGAGATGCTAAAACAGAAAGAATTACCGGTGTTGAAAAGCCGACATCATGCTTACCTGTATATTCAAGAATTGGACTGTCATTATCAACATTTCCCGCAGCAACTATAGGATATGTTACTGCTGAATCAAGTTTATCCTTTAACATGGTTCTCTCTATAAGGCCGCTTGAACCAACAGAAATTTTGTATAGTTTTTCAGGACTTGATGGCTTCGATGTTTCAAGACAGATAATTTGTTCTTTGCCATATTGATTCTGATCAAAATTACCAACAGCAATCTGATCTGCATAGATTTGATGATCATAATCGCCAAACAATGCAGCATTTCCATACGGCTCAAATAATACCGAATTGCCACCGGCAGTTCTTACGCCATATTCAATTATTTCATTACCAAAAATAATTAAATCTTTCCGTTCCCCCCGCAAATCAGCACATGCAATTGAAAACATTCTTGATCTGTAATAATCAGTTTTAGATTCACTGACATCGGCTATTGTGTTCTCATTATTTGCTCTGGTAAAATACTTATAATCTTTTTCAGTTTCATTATATTTAAAAACGATTATTCCACAATTATCATCCCCATAGGCACGTCCGGCAAAAATGATTTCCAGTTTACCATCACCGTCAATATCACCGAGAGCAACATTTGCAGTAAAAAGTTTATTAAGGTCATCATTATTGTATCTTATTTCGCCGTCTTTTTCGGGAGTAAATACAGTATCTTTATAAATGTAATACTTCGCAACGGGATCAGAATCAATATTCGCTTTATCTATTGAGTAGACCGCTACAATCTCATTTTTGCCGTCATTATTCACATCACCTATTGCAACTCGTAAAAACTGCTCCTCGTTTTCATCCCAACTTCCGTAAACATCAAAAGGTGTCAGTTTCTTTTTGTTAATTAATGATAAGTCATGATCATATATGTAGATAGTATTATGGTATGTTACAATAAACTCGTCATTCTCATCATCGTCAAGGTTACCCGATACTATATCAAAAAGATAATAGTAATTTCGCTGTTCAAAATCACCGTCATCATGATAACTGCTGTCTGAGGGATCAACCGTTATTCCTGTAATCAAATCGACAGGATCAGCAAATTTAAATTTCTTACTTTTATCATCTATTACCTGCAAAGATATTTTATTATCTTTATAAAAAAGCAGCATGAGAATTTCATCATAACCATCTGCATCGATATCAGCACTTGTTGCTTTTTTAGGTATTTTTGTCCATGATGTATCCCCCGGATAATTTGTAATGAGGTTTGTGTCATAAGCAAAATTATCTGAAATTCCGTAATCTTTACCACCGATACCGGGAAACCCGGCTGTAAAAAATTCACTGTATGTTGAAAGTCGCGATATTTTTTTGCCAAGAGGATTTGCTGTTTCAGGTACCGGATTACCATTCGGGTCTTTTCGCGGATCGAGGTTTGTATTAATCCCGAGTGATTTTAACACATCAATATTAGTATTACTGCTGTTATCATTGTTATTTGTCTGATTTGGTTCATCAACAATGCAACCCGAAAGAAAAAAAACCGGCACCAGAATCAAAAGTATATTGCGCATACATTTCTCCTCAATAATGACTTTTCCATACCATAATTATGAAAGAAAAAACGGGAAATTGTCAAGAAAATTAAGTTAAAAAAGCAAAATTGATTAAAACCAATGCGTTAAAAAAAAATACTCTATTTAATCTCGAATTTTTGCAAGAAGCTTCTTATAACGCAATTTTATTGCGTAACGGCGGACGCATAAAAAAAGTACACTTTTTTTCATCAAGTACTCTTGATTTTTGCAAGAGCCTCACTATATGTGAATTTATTGTCCAGTTCGCACAAAACTCTTTAGCTTCGTTTGAACCTGGCGGTATCGCCGTTTTAACCATGTTCGAATAATAAGCACATTATTTAGAATTGATTTTTGTGAAAAATAATCTGTTATAGGAAATAAATTTAGTTTATGTACATTCATTTGCTAAATATATACATTTATTGTTTTTTATGCAATATGTAATTCATAGATTTATTTTTTAGAGAAAAGATATTCAATTGAGGCTCTTGCAAAAATACTCTCAAACAAAAAGGCGGTTTATATGGTAGGATTCCCTGATGTTGTTTACGATTTATTTATGGCTCCATTTGAATTTTTCTTTCTTCGCAGAATAAGAAAAAAGCTTATTCGTTCTGCTACCGGTACTGTACTTGAAATTGGAGCTGGCACAGGAGCAAATCTGAGTTATTATCAGCGTGATGCGGTGAACTCACTTACAATTATTGATCTTGAAATATCTGATAAAGTAAAAAATTTTCATTTTAAAACAGGGTTTCCCGTGAAATTTATTGAAGGAACAGCTGAAAAACTGCCTTTTGAAGATGAATCATTTGATACTGTAGTATTTACTCTGGTATTTTGTTCTGTACCTGATCCTGTTCGGGGGTTACAAGAGGTGTATCGTATCCTCAAACCAAATGGTAAAGTCTATTTTATTGAACATATTTTGCCTGAAAAAAAATTGATCGATCCGGTTGTTCATTTTATCACACCTGCATGGAAGAAAATTGCTGCAGGTTGCTATTTAAATCGCAAAACGCTTGATGTTTTAAAAGAATGTGGTTTTACACATACGACTACCAGATTTTTATCTGACTTTTTCGCAGGCGGTGTAGCTGAGAAAATTGTATAAGAAAATGAAATAGTAAACAAAACTGATTTACAACTACTTTAGCTCCAAACTATTTCCCCGGAAAAAAAGTCTGAACCGGTTTTTCAACATGAAGATTTTCAGGTTTTTTCCAGTCAACTGCCATTGACTTAAGTTCCATGCAAAGCCAAACGCCTGCGTCAGATGCAAGGAGTTTCACCTGAAAATATGTGCCTTCATTTGTAAAAGTATTCCATGCGATGTCACCGATTTTCCACTGTATCGTGTTGCCGGTGCCTATATCAGGCGTTGTCCCCTTTGGTGCATGTGCCGATCGGATACGCTCGTTGCCAACCCATTCATTCCATGAGCTATCATAACTGTTATAACTGATGTAATACGTATTGTCCTTTTGTTTAAGTATCTTTGCTGCATACCAGGTTCCATTCCATTCAACTTCAACAGCATCAGAAACCTTAAATTCATTATTGCTATTTTTTACAGTTTCAGTGGCGCCCTGCCCGTCCTGACTATGAAGGTCTGATGCAATAATCGACGTTTCCGGTTTATAATAGTTGCGGTCACTGTTGAAGTGATGACCAAGAACCTTTATATACTCAAGCGGAACAAGAGTAGTATACTCACGCCATAACATATCCTGACGTGGCCAGTCAACACAGAGATAACGGCCTGCTTCGACATACACTATTTGCGCTTTAATAAAAATGCGCTCATTGGTCCAGTCAGTGAGAATCCAGTCACCGATTGCCCATGTTTTTTTTAATGGGATAAGTTGAGATGATGATACCAGAGGGTAACCGCCTGTTTGAGCATATATATCAGCCCGGTATTTATCACCGCTTTTTTCAACTATCTTTCCAACATGATAATCATGTAATTTGACAAGTACCGGATCACCTTTTGAAAAGTTCTGCCCCGATAGTGTAAGGGTAAAAGCAAGAATACAAAGTATCATAAATAATCTTTTAAAGTTCATATTTCACCTCTTTATACAGGAAAATAAATCCGGTCATCAATTACATAATCTTTCGATATTATTAACTGTCCTGTCTTCAATAATTTCATTATTGACAGTCTCCCTCACTTTAAAAGCATTTGTTTTATAACGTTGATCATTAAAGATTACATCAAGACGGTTTATTATATTTTTCAAAGTAATATCTTTGTAATTGAGAATTTCAGTCGCACTTCCGGTTTTAATAAGCCGTTTTGCCCAGTCAAATTGATCTATAATAAATGGTACCGGTATAGACGGGCATCCGCTTCGCAGTATTTCACTCGTAGTTCCGAGGCCGCAATGATGAAAGCAAGCATCAAATCTATGTAAGATAGAGCTTAAAGGAATTTCATCTATCTGAAATAAACTTTCAGAATGTATTTTTTTAGTATCTATTATATTCTTACCGATGAATAGTACATTCAAATTTTTCTTTTCGGCAACTTCATTAAAAATATCAGCTAATTCATTCCCGTTATGTATCCATCCGGTCATTGAACCAAAGTTAATCAGTATATTTTTCTTACCATTATTAAGCATGTTATCCAACTCTTGCGGTAGTGTATATCCATTAAAATCAGTGTACCAGTAGGAAGATTGATATGTATTATCATTCCATAAACTCATCGAGTCTATGAGAACTTTTGAAATCGGTATAAAAAGACTTTTCCTGTTAATTTCAGCAAGTGATGTTACGGGAGCTTTAATTTTTTGTCTGAACTCATTGTATGGTTTTATAATAAGCTGATTTATAGCGTATGACTCAATATTAATCATCAGCTTCTGCCTTATTGTGGTAGCCTTACTTTTTACCTTTTCTGCAAGATTCGGGCTTATACCTACTCTGATAAACCGTTTATTACACATATCCGATTCTGTTTCACCCAACCATCCGTGTCCTATTACAAGATCATTATCGGGAATTAATTCCATTACTCTTGTATGAGAAAGATACATACCGTCAAACAATAACCTGATTCCTTCTTTTACTGCTTTTAGCCCCTTCTTTTCAATTACGTTGTTAATTAAACCGGTATCAACTGCTTCATCTATACATTCATACTGTATGCCAAAAGAAGTTATAAGTTTTTCATGGGCTCTTGAAGAGGCAATCGTAACAGAGTGCCCGGCATTTATTAGCTTTTGAGATAATCCGATATACACCTGAATATCCCCTCTCGTTCCTATTGTTAGTATCAATATTTTCATTTATACCTCCTATGGAGTAATAACCATATCAGACCGTGCGTTTGAAACCCTTCCGCTTCCTTGAGACGGTTTTCTGACCTTGCAGTTTTGAATGTAATACCCTAATTCACTTCACTTTTGACCGGGCAATTCTTAGTCCCCGGTCTGCAACAGAACCGGTTGCTTCAGGTGTTGCCCATGATCTGTTTGTTAAACGATTAAGATTTATTGTATCATACCAGCTACCGCCCCTTGCTGCTTTATGTGTTCCTGTATCGGGTCCGCGGGGATTTGTGACCGCTTTTTCTTCATAGCCGTTTGTTGACCAGTTCCAGCACCATTCATAGACATTACCCGACATATCATACAAGCCAAGTTCATTAGGTGAGAAAGAACCGACAGGAGAAGTATACACATAACCGTCTTTGTAATTATCCCAGGAGAGAAACTGTTTAAACTCTTTTTTAAATGTGAGATCAGCTACATTTTCTTTCGGTTTCTTTGTATCATTCCCCCAACTGAACAAATATGGTTTACCGCCTGATGTACCGGCATATTCCCATTCAGCCTCGGTTGGAAGCCGGTAACCGTTTTTTGAGAAATCACACTCTGAGAAAAATTCATCATAACATTTTTCAAGCCCTTTCATTTCACTTAAAAAATTGCAATATGCAGCAGCACCAAACCAGCTTATATGTATAACCGGATAGTTTGCGGCATCCTCATTATACAAAAATTTACCATTTTCATACTGAAGACTTTTAACCTGTATTCCGCCCCCTGCTTTTAATAACAGCTTATCGTTTGATTCAAGATATGCAACATTTCCCTTAACATATAGGTACTTTTTTTGTAACGCATAATTATAAACATCCGCCACACTTTTAATAGTAGTTTCGTATTTATCAATATAAAACGAATCAAGCGTAACTGGATGAGGATAATATTCATCACTGTCAGCATATTGCCTGTCATTACTTCCCATAATAAATGAACCTCCATTTATCGGGATAAAACCGTCATTTACATTCGCACAAGCTGAGATAACAACTGCCATAAAAACAAATCTGAATATACTACTCATAAAAACCCCTTTTTCATAAAAAAACAATAGTCGCTTTTATTCATTATAAATGAAGCTCTTGCAAAAATCAAGAGTACTTGATTTTTGCTTCCGCCAATACGCAATAAAATTGCGTTATACCCTGGTCACTGGGTACAGTTGCTCGGGCATGCAGCCAGGGTAGCCTCATGCAAAAATTCGAGAAAAGAAAAGTATTTTTGCAAGAGGCTCAAATGAAAACATATTTAATAACAATATAGTCACTTGCAATAATTTTCTCTTTTTGAAGAGGCTCTGAATAATCAAAATTAAAGTACACGGATATTGAATAATCACGATTTATATACTATAATGCATCAATTGAGTAATTGTATCTTAAAGAAGGAGGCTCTATGGGTCAAGGAAATGTCTTATTAGCACTTGGTTTAACTATATTTGCAGGTTTATCAACATCAGTTGGCAGTTTGATGGCTTTTTTATCAAAGAAATTTAATCCTGTATTTTTATGTGCCTCTCTCGGTTTTTCTGCCGGAGTTATGATTTACGTATCATTTGTTGAAATATTTGCAAAGGCACATGCATCATTAAGTGCTGTGCATGGTAATAAAACCGGTCTGTGGATAACTGTTTTTGCTTTTTTTAGCGGAATTGCATTAATTGCTTTAATTGATAAATTAGTTCCTTCTTTTGAAAATCCTCATGAAATGAAAAACATTGATGTTATAGAATCTAAAGATGATAAAGACTCTAAAAAACTTCATAGAATGGGGTTATTTTCTGCACTTGCCATTGCGATCCATAATTTTCCTGAAGGTTTGGCTACCTTTATGGCTGCTATGCATGATCCTAAAGTTGGTGTGAGTATCGCCGTTGCCATTGCAATTCATAATATTCCCGAGGGAATTGCTGTTTCAGTTCCAATTTACTATGCTACAAAAAGTAAAAAAAAGGCATTCTGGCTTTCTTTCCTTTCCGGTCTTTCCGAGCCGGTCGGTGCAATAGTCGGATATTTCCTCTTAAGATCTTTTATTAATGACTCGATGTTCGGCGTGATTTTTTCCGCCGTTGCCGGAATTATGGTATATATTTCTCTTGATGAACTCTTACCGACTGCTGAGGAATTCGGACGGCATCATATTGCAATCGGAGGATTAATCGGTGGTATGGCAGTTATGGCGGTGAGTCTTGTTTTATTTGCATAAAATAACCGGATCTATTTCAAATCCGGTTATTTCATTAGATTAAGGGCACCTCTTCTGAGAAACCTTAAAAAAACGTTGTGTCCTGTGATAGAAATTTTTAGGATTTTTCCACCACAGAGATACAGAGAGCACTGAGACGAGATGAAAAAGTAGATATTTAATGATTTTGGTTATGCAAAGAAAAAAAACTTTCAAAAAAACTCCGTTCCCTCCAGTGAAACGGGTGCCTCTGTGGTGGAAATTCTTTGATTGCCTTAATTCAAAACTGAACATTAAATGATACATAAAAACTGTCTGCTTTATTAATTCCGCCATCCATACCAAATCGTGCTTTAACTCCTCTGAGCCATGCGATATGGCTTAGAGATGTTATTGTAACAGGAAGACTGAATAAACCGATAGCCCCAATAACAGATAATTTAATGCCGGCATCATTTAATTCAACTGTGTTTTCATTAAAATGATTAAAAACAAGCAATGATGCCCCGACTCCTCCGGAAATACTTCCAGCTAATGAGAATAAACCGGTAATTAATGCGGTATAACTCAAGAACTTATTTCTTTTGTCAACATAATGAGCCATTGGTGAGTTTTTTAGTTGTATAGCCCCAATTATAGACAGTGCAAGACCGCCTGATAACAATACCATTGAAGCAAGAGACAGTGTAATTGTTCCTAAAAGTGCCGGGACAAATATCATCAACATCAAACCGGCAAGTGCATGCGTAAGAGGTTCTTTATCCTCCTGATATTGGTTTATCAAACCGGCTGTTGGATAATAAAGACCGGGCATATGATAAATAAGAAAACCGGACAGAACACTCATCGGTACAGAATATATAATCAAAAGATGTCCCATAAAACTCTTCGTAAGTGCAGAATATGTTTTCGATCGTTTGTTTTTACCGGTTTTATAATCAACAGAATCATTAGAAATCGAAAAATCAATACCGGTAGTTAAAGTAGTAATTTCATTAGAAAAAAAGATAACAGGAATAAAAAAAGCGGTCATAAAAATAATAATCTTCATGTTTTGCCTCTATAATTTTTTATTATCCACTTATCAGTTCAAAACACCCGGTTTCTTTATTATAGTTGTATACTTCACCGGTTTCTATAATATAATACCAGCCCAGGATTTTTAATTTTCCTTCGATGTACTTATCAGTGATAAACGGATACGTGAGCAGGTGTTTAATCTGTTCAACTATATTGACCTGTTCTGTCATCCAGCTTCTCGTTTCGGGAGTATTCTCACCGGTGTTAAGAGCATTAAGGACTTTTTCTTTTACAGGTGAAGCCAATTCAAGCCATTTTTGTACATGCGGGATGTGTTCAAAGGTATCTGATTCTTTGTATAAAGCAGAACATCCCCCACAGTTGGAGTGACCGCAAACTACTATATTCTCAACACCGAGTACCTGAACAGCATACTCTATAGCTGACGTTGTTGCAACATATTCTTCGGTTTCTCTATACGGAGGAACAATATTTGCAATATTGCGTACAGTGAAAAGTTCTCCGGGAAGGGTCTGGGTGATAAGATTTGGTATTACCCGCGAATCAGAACATCCAATAAATAATGTATGCGGATTTTGCTGATCTTTTAATTCAACAAATAAATCTTTATATTTTGCAAAATCCGAGTTTGAAAAATTAACAATTCCCTGAAGTAATCTGTCCATATTGCCCCTCCATATTTCTGAAACATTGTAATTCAAAACTTATAGTATTATAAGACTCTTAAAGTATCGAATTATAATCATCAACGCTTCCATTATCATGGAATATCTGGATGATTTTACGACCTAACGGCTCAAGTTTATCGCTGTCGTAATTTTTTAATTCTCTTTCAAAAAAGTGTTTTATAATTTCAGCACCTTTTTCATATCCTACATTTCCTACTTCTTTCTGAAGTGAAACATCAAATAAGTAATCCGGAATGATTTTTCCTGTAACCTGTATATTCTCAGGAGTCCAACCGAGTAATGCAAGTTTGGACGGGCTTTTTTTATTAAATATAAAACCATTTGCGTTGATATATTCCCGTGCTACCCATTGCGGTGCAAAACTTGTTGCATACGCCCCGACATGCTGATTTGGCGTAAGAATATAATGTGTTTCAGGAGCATCCATAATTTGCCTTAATAGTATGTTTGCCTGATTTACCATTTTACCGGTAAGGAAAGGCCAGTATGAACCAATACCTTCACTTACAAATCCCTCGGAATCAGCAATACTCGGATTGGCATGACCACGCGGGGAAACAAGTCTCCATAACCAGCCTAATGCCGGTGGTAAAATATGGAATACCCCCAATATCCCGTATGTCGGGTTTTCTTTAGTACACGGAGGTGCTCTAAAACCGAAACTTCGCACGTCAACTTCAACCGGTGTATGAACAATATTAGCCACACTGTCTCGTGGCACAACAACACGGGGATTCGGGCATCTTTTACCCGGAGCATCCATAGTGTGTTCCCAGATTAAGCACGTTGCATCCTCTTTACCATCGAGATTAAGAAATACAAGCGGTGATTCAGGGTGTATCGTGATTTTTTCAAGACTCGCTTCAGTGCCATATTCTTTTATGTGATCAACCCTTATAAACCATCCCGATTCAGCATCTGATAAGATTAGTTTCTTTTTTCCCTTTTGAATAGATGAATGTGCCAATGCCATATCGTCTGTTACAGGGTAAAGGGTCATTGAATCGGTATAATCAAGACTGAATTTTTCACCGGTGATTGTATTAACACCGACAACAAGTTTATTGTGACTGTCATAATGAGGAGCCTGAATCATTTCACTTTTTCCGCCACCAGAAGCACCTTCGTGCATCATTACCAGTTCTTTATTATTGCTGTTATTTTTTATTTTAACAGTTGAAGCATGTAGTGTAGTCCAGCCGTTTTTTTCACCGAGGTGAAGAAGAGCGCCATACACACCTTTTTTGGCACTCGGACCCGGATAAAGATTGTACGCAAACATCTCATACATATCATTTAATCTGTTGTGAACGACTACTTGTTTACCTTTAAAATGTGTATGTCTGAATGTTGGTGCAAGGTAGATAACTATTTCCGGTTTAAAATTATCAGGAAGCTCTGAATATGGAATAAACTTTTGCAAATCGGCAAGGCCACCGGCAAAGAACCCGGCATTTACCGGTGCAATAAGAAGTGATGGTGCTCTTAACTCAACACCGCCTGAATAAAATGGCATAAAAAGCAGTTCTTTCTGAGATTTAAGCCATTCAAATGACTCATTTCTTAATGAATCAAAGTCATAACCGAACTCATCAGAGAATCTGATTTTATCAGTGTCCTGATTGTCTCCGATAAACAAACAGTCGGGGTCTCGTCGGCGCATATATGTTTCTGTGTAATTTATAGAAAGTCCATTCTTGCATTTTACAACAACAGCTTCAGTAACCTCATTTTTACCTTTTACATCATATTTAACTTCAAAGCGTTTGTTATCGCCACCAAGTGCTATATGTATTATATCACTTTTAGTTTTCGGAATGACAATAGAAATGCCTGATGTGTCAAACTTGTCAAATTTAATTTTGTTATTCATAGTGTTCTCCTTATTTAAAAAAAAGGCTGCCAATAACGACAGCCTCAAAAGCCTCTTGCAAAAATACTTTTCTTTTCTCGAATTTTTGCATGAGGCTACCTCTAACGCAATTATATTGCGTATGGCGGGAGCAAAAATAATGTACTCATGATTTTTGCAAGAGCCTCTCAATATAATTAATTTTTCCCTAACATTCTCGCAGCAAAATGCCCTGCATTCAAAACACCCTGCTTACCAATACCCATAGTCGCACAAGGCACCCCCTTAGGTAATTGCAGAATTGACATGAGTGCATCCATGCCGGCGAGTACGCCTGAAATAAGCGGAATGCCTAAAACCGGTTGTTTAACAAGAGATGCAACGACACCCGGCAAAGCTGCCGATAAACCCGCTGCTGTAATATATATTCTGGTTTGATTGGTTTTCGTAAATGCTATCAAGTCCTCAAGATTTCTATGAGCAGAAATAACTCTCAGATCATACGACATGTTGTACGATTTTAAAACATCTTCAAGTGGAGCAATTTGCTCTTTATCACTCTCGCTTCCTATAATAATTGTAACGTCGGTCATGTGCAACTCCTTACTAAGTTTTTTTCACAATATCACGTTATATAAATAAAATCAATATTAATATTAATTATATTGATATATTTTGAAAAATATATTAATAATAACAAACAAAAGTTTAACTATATTAAAGAGGCAATTATGAAAACAATCGGATGTCCCGGCTGCGGTAAGAAAATGGTTATTAAAACTCTCCATTGTGCTCAATGTGATATTACTGTAACCGGTACTTTTTATTCACATACATTCGGTTATCTCGACAAGGATTCACTTGATTTTGTAGAAAATTTTATATTAACCCGCGGGAACATGAAAGAAATGGAAGAGATTCTTGGGGTTTCATATCCGACGGTAAAATCAAGACTTGATAAAATAATTAAAGATCTTCAGGATATTAAAAGGAATGAAGAAAATTAGTTGATGGAATAAAGATCATTTTAGAGGCTCTTGCAAAAATTCGAGATAAAATGAGTATTTTTGCAAGAAGCTCTTTACTCAATTGATTTTTCTTTTAGCAATATAATATCTTCTATTATTTTTTCAATCGCAAGCAGATCGAAAATTGTCAGAGTTTTTCCGGCCTGACTGTAAGCAGGTACTTCCCATAGAGGTATAACAACTTCATTTGTAATACAATTTTTTCTTTGTGCCGGTTTAAATGTTCCTATATTAACTAATAACATTGTAAAAAAACTGATGTCAGGTTTTGCAGATGCTTCAATTCCAAGTGTTAAGCGACATGCCCCATCTTCACCCCGGTTAGTTCGTACATAGTTTATTGCTTCGGATGATACCCTGATAGATTTATTAAAAAACGAAAAAAAACGAAAGGTTATATTGATGTCTATTCCGGATTCTTCAACAATAATTGTGTATTTCTTTAATTGTGATAACAATACCGCAATTAAAATTATATAAAAAATGACACAAAAAATACCGGGTATAAGTACCATTGGAAATCCTAATGAATTGAAAAATATATAAAGCATAAAAACCGGTACAATAAAAAAAGGAAAATATACAAAACGGGCAAAAAAGTTCTCAATAAAAGATTTTTTTGAATTATGTATTTGTATTTTTGTTCCGGCATCCTGTTTCTCTATTGTTACACAATTTTGATTAACTGTATATTCTTGAGGGAATGATGCTTTTTGAAAAAATTTTGTTGCATTGAGAGGTTCTCCCAGTGAAGGAGTCTGATGAAGTGCAAAACCAGTAAATGTTACTAATTCAGTTATTAAATCCTGATATCTTTCTACAGAGTCCACGCATTTTGTCAGCCATAAAACTGCACCATCTTTTTTTACTATATTTATAAGGTAATAATGATGAGTGCTTGTTCCTGTACCACTACCTCCACTGTTTGAAGTGGTACGAATATCCAGCACTCCTTCAATGAAGGCAATATCGCCATATGAAACTTCATAAGGAGTTTGACTTGTTTTATTAAAGTAAAATTTAACGAGTGAACTTTCATTGTCAAATATAATACTTTCTTTAAAATTTCGTGCCGGCGATCGAAAACCGGCCCAAATCATAATTATACCAAGTGATGACATAAAGATAAAAATACCAGTCATAAATATTTTTGAATCATTATCTATAGATGAGGTAAATAAAATCCCAAAGATTCCTGCTAATGTTAGTAAAATACCAAAAAAAGAAATAAATATGAAAATACAACCACTACCTCCTGAATTGGTAATTGTAAATGTATTTTCATTTTTTTTGTAATTTAACATTCAACACCTCCCGGTAATCAGTTTTCATCCCATTTAAAAAGATAAGAACCTGAAATAAGAAATACTACAGACATTACAACAAGTATTATTATATGATTAATTACTCCAGTTAACGATGCACCTTCAAGCATAATTTTTCTTAGAGCTGTAACAAAATGCGTTAGTGGAAATATATTGGCAATTTTAGAAAGTATAGATGGTGCTCCCTCTAATGAAAACCAGATTCCGCTAAACATCATCATTGGCCAGGAAACCAGATTTATTACACCATTAGCAAGTTCTTCACTTTTAAAACGGCATGAAAATAACAATCCAAGTGAAATATGGCAAAATGAGCCTAATATTGTAATTAATAGCATATTGAATAATGAACCGACTATTACAAACTTTAAAAATAAATTGCAAATTAAAAATACAAAAGAATTTATAGTAACAACAATAAAAAGTCTTGAGAATATTTGCCCCGTAATAAATTCAAATGAATTAAGCGGTGTTGCTTTAAGCCTTTTTAGAACACCGTTTTTCCGGTAACGAACGATAACGAATCCGACGCCGAATAAAGAATTCATCATAATATTCATAGCAATTACCCCGGGAAAAACCCAGTCAACATATCGTATCGCTTTACCGGTTACGATATGTTTTATGAAAGATTGAGAATAACCGGTAATTTCGAAAAGTTTTTCAACAATATAACCTTTCGATGAATCTGAATTCATCCAATATTCATTTTTATGTATGTTAATAAGAAAGTCTATCTGATGATGTGACAATTTTAAAATGGCTTCATCTTCCGAGTCATAATTGATGTACTGCAAATATTTTGTTTGAAAAAAATCAGCTGATTCATTATATGTTCCGATTATACCTATTTTATATAACGGTTTGTTATTATCAGAAAGAGCAAGAGATAACCCTGTAATCATAACTATTGGAAATAAAATTACCCAGATAAGTGTTCCGGTATCTTTAAAGAATTCTTTATTTCTTGCCATAAAAATTGCTAAAAATTTTTTCATCAATCATCCTTTACAAAAATTATAATCGTAATGAAGATCCGGTTAGTTTTATAAAAAGATCTTCAAGATTTGGTTCATCAATTTTTAAGCCGGTTAAAGGGATTTTATTTCGTAATAAAATAGTAAGAACTTCATCAATATCAACACATTGAATTTGAATACTATTTGAATCAATTTTGATATTCCAATTGAGGGTATTTACAATTCTTTCATAATCTGAATGATAAGGTATTGTAACAAATGCTCCGCAAAAATTCTCTTTTAGCAGGATTTCCGGTTTTTCCTGAACGATTATTTTCCCTTGATCCATAATCGCTATTTCATCACAGAGAACTTCAGCTTCATCCATATAATGTGTTGTTAAAATGATAGTTTTTCCTGATTTTTTTATGTTTCTGATAAGTTCCCAAAAATTTCTTCGGGCTTGAGGATCAAGTCCGGTTGTCGGTTCATCAAGAAATAATAATTCCGGATCGTTAATTAAAGCAATACCTAAAAGCATTCGTTGTTTTTGTCCGCCGGAAAGTTTTTTGGTGTCTCTATCAATAATATCATGTAATGAACATATTTCTATAATCTCATCTAAAGGTTTTACTTTTAAATATAATGAAAGAAAAAGTTTTAAAGTATCTCTAACTGTTAGAAAATCCTGAATAGATGTGTTTTGAAATTGAATACCGACTTGCTCTTTAAATCGTTTGTCAATTAGTTCACCTTTGAATAGAATCTTACCTGATGTCGGCTTTAAAATGCCTTCCATCATTTCAATTGTTGTTGTTTTACCGGCACCGTTTGGACCCAGTAAACCGAAACATATCCCTTTTTTTACCTGAAAAGAAATATCATTAACAGCAACAATATTTTTCGGGTAGATTTTTTTTAAATTATGTACTTCAATTATATTTTCTGACATTGTGTAATTATAGTTTTTGATTTATGTAATGTCAATAGTGCTTTTTGAAAATGATTCAAATTCCTTCTATTTCCTTATTTCCTTATTTCCCGCTTTTAACAGGTATAATATCTACAAAAAATGCATTATTCCTTTTGAATACTCTAAAAAAAGTTGCTCGCTGACTATAAAAATCGGGTACACCTAAAAATCGTATACCTTCTACCGTGATATCATACAATTGATGACTATGACCTGTAAGAACAAGTGGCACATTATATTGTTTGAAAATTTTTAAAAGAGCTCTTTTCTCATTAACAATCATCTGTGGTTTCCCGGCTCCTGATTCTGAAAAAAAGTTTACATGACTTACAATTATTGCCCCGGGGTTTAATTGGAGTGTATCATGTATCAGATGTATCTGTTCATCACTTAGTATCCCCGAAGCAGAATCGATAAACAAAATATCAACATCTCCTGCATGAAGAATCTGTATGGTATTTTTAAATTCCTGAATGAATTGAAACGCCTTGGGATCACCGAAGGCATCATGATTCCCGATTGCCGAATAATATGGTAAATTTATTGTTTTCATCAATGTTAGAAAAGCATTTTGCTGTTTTTCAATTCTTGAGTCTACAACATTATCACCACCACTTATAATAAAATCATCTTTTTCTGTAATAAACGATGGAAATACTTTTAAAACCGGGTGATTTTCTGATTCAACATGAGCATCAGAGAAAAAAACAAATTGTGCAGATTGTCCAGAAGTTGGTACATTAATCTCTTGTACTTTTTCAGGAATTCTTGATAATACCGCATTGTAAGATTGTTTATATTCCCGGTCGCTTAATCCCTCGGAATACTCCCGATTCAATTGGCTTTTTGAATTAATTAATGTCGTATTATACTGAGGTTCAGGATAGTTTTGAATAAAAGACAGGTTTTCCCAATTATTTTTACCGGTTATATCTTTAAAAGCATGCCAATAATATTCAATTTCTTTGGAAATCCTGCCCGCTTCATTCCCGGGAATATAATCAAATCCGACTGTATGAATTTCCTGTAGATAGGCATGAACAGGAGAAAGATTATATCTGTATTCAACAATATGAAAAAATTCATGGAGCAATAATGTATTATGCCAATCTGATAAAAGCTTGTTTAATGGAATACTCACTCTTCCCCGGATGGCAGTTTTATCATACGGTGATGACATTACTCCTCCTGTAGATACCGGAGAAATAGAACCGCTATTCCAATAGAAAAGAACACTATCGAAATTCTTTACCGTATCATACCAGAATTCAGGTTTTGCCTGGATTTGTGCTTTTGAAATATCAGGACTAATCATCGTCTTACCGTTATAATACCAATATTCAACTGAATCAACTTGTAGCGGTTCGTCTGAGTAGGTAAAATCAAGACTTAATGCCCCATTGCTCATTGCTTCAATATCTTTTTTCATTACCTGATGGCGAATTTGTGCTAATTCTAACATGTGAGCAGTAATTTCAGTCTGAATTTTAATTAATTTTCCGGTAATATGATAGTCCACTTCATGTATGATTGTTTTTGAAATTGGCTGTACAAGTATTGTATGAATTATGGCAGATGTATTTTTTTGTAATTTAGCATGCACCTGTATTAAATCGAGCCGATTGTTAAAATAATTATTTTTATTTGCCATAGTAGCTATCTTACTGTTTTGAGTAACAATTTCAGCAGCAGCTTCGTGATATTTGATTGCTTCTGCATAGTGACCATTGGCGTAAGCAGTTAGTTCTTTGAACATTAAGACTTGAAATGCTATAAAAGCTGTTTCGTAGTTTGAATAATCCGAAGTATACTGTAATAAAAGACTTGATTTTTCATACAATTCCGGAAAGTTATATTTCTGTAAATGTAATGTGCATAAAGTTTGTAATGCTTTAATAATATTCTGTTTTGCAGACTGTATCAAATCATCCGAAAGCGTTCCGGAATCTATTAGATTGTTAAACAACAAAATCGAGCGGTTAAAATCTTCCTCAATGTTTTTTTCTTCCCTATTCAGAGAAACAAGACATTTCGCCCTGAAAAAATAAGCGTGCGGTCTTTTAGGATACACATTGATCCTTTCTGAATAATATCCCAGAGCGGTTTCGAAATTACCGGCAATTTCAAAAAGACTCCATAACCAGTTTTCAGGATAAAAATAAGGAGAGTTCACTTCCACGCTTTTCTTTAAATACATTTCGGCTGATTTATAAGCATGAACATCTGTTATGTTATTTTTGTATTCATTAAAAAACGGTTGAGATAATTCATAATATCCGTAAGCAAGCATTTTATGCACTGTCTCAAGATACGTGGTTTTATATTGGCTTGTATATAATTTCTGTGCCTGTTCCCAGTAATACACCCTTTCTTCCGGGTTTTGTCCGGCTTGTGCTTTCTTGTAGGCATCAGTAAATGAAGTTGCCACAGGAAAGGAATATGCAGATACAAGAAAAAAACAAGTGAAAATAGTAAGTAAAATAATAAATAGAATGTCTTTTCTGATATACATACACATCCTTTATTTATGTTTTTAAGAACGACTATTATTATTTTTTAAAACAAAAAGTCTAAGTAACAGCATTAAAAAAATAAAATTAATTGCACCGATTATCATAAGTAATCTTTTTACAGCGGTAAAATCACCCTTTTGGAAAACGGGCTTAATTATATATAAAGCAGCCGGTTGAACAGGTATCAGCCCTTCACGTTTTACAACGATATCAATTGCTTTTATGTTACTATCCGGTCTATCCATCCACTCAAGCTGATATTGTTTAAAAAGTCTTTCTGAATCCATCCACTTCTTCCAATCCATCTTATGTTCTTCTTCATCCGATAAAACGACCCACACTAAAACCGGTTCATTCACATTTTTCCAGAGTCCTGTTTTTACGACCGGATAAGCAAATGAGTGAAGCCATTTAATTTTTCCAGAAAAATTTTGTGTCTCTTCATAAACCCCACATGATTCAATTTGAACCTCCCCATCTGCTAAATGCAAAAAAGCCGGAGTATCATTTTTATTTAATTTTTCGTAGTCGTCTATAGTAAAATCTTTTACTGTCAGGCTTTCATAATCCTTATAATCCTGATAAAAAGGCATAAAAATAAAACGAAAAAACATAAAATCCAAAATTATAAAACATAATAATGTTATCCATTTTCCCATAGTATACTCCTATTTCTTAGTCCAGTTATTTATACCTTTAATTATATGTCCAAAATCAGTATAGTCAAATATAGTAGTTTGAATACTGCACTCTTTTTCACCATCAATGTATCCGATAAATAGTCGGTTCAAAGGGGCATTTCCGCCTGACGAAGCATGTGTACTGGTATAAGCATCTATAACCCGTTCCCGGGGAATAAATGTAAAACTATTCCATGATTCTCGTAAATAGAGACCTTCTTCTAATAAAGCTAAACCATAAGGATTATAACCTTCTTTACTGCAACGGGAAAAATAAAGTGCGTTATATAGGCTATCCCATATTTCAAGAATCATAGAAATAAGCCCTAAAAACAGTATAATTATAAACACAAGCAAGCCCCACATTATTATATCAAATGACAAAAAATCTTTGATAATCATAGTATATTTTAATGATATGGCGTACAATACATATCCTATTAAAAATAGCAGGATACTTAAAACAAAGAAAAACCCAATCCAGTTTAAAAGTGATGCACTTAGTATATGTACATTCTGAAATTTTTTAATCTTACTTATTCTGGAAAATCCATCATGTTCTGTTAAACTTTTAAAAGAAAATTGAACATTTTTTAAAGATACATTTACTTGTAGCTCCACATCATAACTCCTACACTTTTTACTAACAATATATCATGGAACTGAATAAAAAACTGCTGACATAAGCAATGCCCGGTGACATATTTGACAGTTAAATCAAAAATTGATAAAAAGCTCTATAAATAGAGATTCTAACAAAAATTCGAGTATAAAATAGTATAATTCCTGTTTATCGGTTAGTCAATAGTTGATTAATTAAAAACTATCTTAAGTGAATCTATAAAACTGCCAGAAAATCTCTTCACTTGACACAAATTGAGCTTGCCCAAAAGTTAGTTTCAGGATTGCAGTTCATAAGAGAACTCGAACAGGGCAAAAAGACACTTCGTCTTGATAAAGTTAATCAGGTGAACGTCATGCAAATCCACTTATTATTACTTCATACTATACTGTTTAAAGTTTATGTGATACAATCTATACAATTACATATACAGCTTATTTCGATAATTTTATTCTCATTAATCTTTAAATAATAATAACTTGAATATGGTAACAATTTTATTACGCTAATTAAAGAGGTTCTTGCACAATTTCAAGATAAAAAGAGTATTTTTGCAAGAACCTCTAAAGCATAGTTATTAAAAAAGGTGAGATGTATGCATAAAAAAAATGAATTAACTAAAAAAGTAAAAACAAATAAACAGGAAATCCGTATTGTTGCTATCGGTGCATCAGCGGGCGGGTTATCAGCATTTGAATCCTTTTTTTCCGGTATGGCATCTGGTGAAAAAACAGGGATGGCTTTTGTTTTAATACAACATTTATCTCCTGAATATAAAAGTTTACTGCCGGAAATTATTAATCGTTATACCGATATGAATGTACATGAAATTGAAGATGGAATGGAAGTATTAGCAGATAATGTTTATATAATACCGCCAAATAAAGATCTTGCTATCCTGCATGGCAAGCTTCAACTTCTTATACCAACTATTCGTAAAGGTTTTCGTTTGCCGATTAACTTTTTCTTTAACTCTCTAGCAGAAGAGCTCGGATATCAGGCTATTGGTGTTATTCTTTCAGGAACAGGTAGTGATGGCACACTCGGTTTACAAGATATAAAAAATGCCGGCGGTACAACAATTGTGCAGGAGCCTGAAACAGCTGAGTTTAACGGTATGCCAGTCAGTGCAATTGAAAGTGGCATTGTTGACTTTGTTTTACCCCCGGAAAAAATGATCGGGCACTTAATGAATTTAAACGCAGGTTACACCAGTGAAATTAAATCAATAGATAATTACGATATAATGGATAAAAAGAATTCAATAGAAAAAATATTTGTGATTTTACGTTTTGAAATGGGCCATGATTTTTCACTCTATAAACGAAGTACGATTTATCGGCGTATAGAACGGCGAATGGATATTAATCAAATTAATACTATTAAAGACTATGTTATTTATTTACAAAATAATAAAGATGAAGCTAAACTGCTTTTTAAAGACATGCTGATTAGCGTAACAAATTTTTTTCGTGATACTCAGGCATTTGAAGTAATTAATGATACAATTATTAAAAAAATTTGTACAAATATAGCTCCACATCAGTCAATAAGAGTATGGGTACCCGGCTGTGCTACCGGCGAAGAAGCTTATTCTATTGCCATACTTTTCCAGGAAAAAATAGAGGAATTAAAAAAAAATATTCATATCCAGATATTTGCTACAGATATTGACTCTCAGGCATTGATGGTTGCAAGAGCCGGTACATATTCTGCAAATATAGCTCTTAATGTCTCAAAAGAACAACTCGAAAGATTTTTTACATTAAATCATGATACTAATACCTATACAATTAAGAAAAGCATACGTGATATGCTGATTTTTTCTGAACAAAATTATATCAAAGACCCGCCGTTTTCTAAAATTGATATCATAAGTTGTCGAAATAGTCTTATATACATGACAGGTGAACTTCAAAAAAAAGTATTTCCCATGTTTCATTATGCTTTAAATCCCGGTGGATTTCTGATACTTGGAACATCGGAAAGTATTGGAGATTTTACTAACCTGTTTGATGAATATGACAGAAAGTTTAAAATATATCATAAAAAAGATTCAGAAAAAACAGAGACATCTCCTTCCATATCAGATTTTCTTGATCTGATGAAAAAACCTGATATATCAGTACAGATGTCAGATAAAAAACTCACTGTAAAGGAAATTGCCGAACAGAGTCTTATTAAACAATATGCAACTGTTTTTGTAGTAGTAAATGAAAAAAAAGAGATTTTGTATGTTTCAGGTCGTACCGGTAAATATTTAGAATCGGTTCAAGGTGATTTTAATGGAAATATTATCAAAATGGCTCGCGAAGGGTTGGAACAGAAGTTAACTACGGCGCTTCATAAAGTTATAAATAAAGGAATCGAATCTGTAAGTTGTAACAAACTGCGGGTAAAAACAAATGGAGATTTTACTCTGGTAAATCTTAAAATTAAAAAGTTGAATGCATCATTATTTATGGTTGTGTTTGAAGATACAGTACCGGATTCAGTTGCTGGTGCAGATGATAATGAAAAAAACGATTTTACCTATGATAAAGATTATTATAAAGCTATGCAGGAAGAAATGACAACCTCTAATGAAGAATTAAAATCTTCAAATGAGGAAATGCAATCCGTAAATGAAGAATTACAATCTACTAATGAAGAGCTTGAGACATCTAAAGAAGAAATGCAGTCGCTTAATGAGGAGTTATCAACTGTCAATAATGAAATGCAAGTTAAGATGGCAGAATTATTTCAAATTAATAATGATATGAATAATTTAATGGCAGCAACAGGTGTAGCAACAATATATGTTGACTTAGAGATACATATTCGAAAATTTACTCCTCCTGCAACAAAAATAGTAAACCTTATTAAAACTGATATCGGAAGACCGCTCAAACATATAGTTACTAATATCTTAAAATACAATACAATGATTAAAGATATACAAACAGTTATAGATACATTGATTTCAAAAGAAATCGAAATGGAGTTACAAAACAATACATGGTTTCTTATGCGTATTCTTCCTTATCGGACAACATCTAATATGATTGACGGAGCAGTTATTACATTTTTTGAAATTACAGAAATAAAAAAGGCTCATCAAATATTAATAAATAATGAAATGTTGCAACAATTAGCAATAGTAGTTCGTGATGCGTATGACGCTATTATAGTTCAAAGTATGACAGGTGAAATAATAGAATGGAACCCGAGTGCGCAAAGAATGTACGGATGGAGCAAAGAAGAAGCGATTACAATGAATATTAGTGATATTATACCAGAGGATTTAAAGAAAACTGAATTAAAAATAATTGAGAAACTCGCTCATTCTACTATTTTAGAAACATATCGTTCGAAGCGTATTTCAAAAAAAGGTGAAGTATTAGAAGTGTGGCTTACCTCTACCGCACTCGTAGATGAAAATAACAAAATATATGCAATAACAACTACCGAAAGACTTTTTAAGGAGTAGTAAAATGCCTGAGTCAACAGATGCTAATGTACTACGAAAAAAAGTAGAGACGTATACTATTTCACTATTTATACCCGATAAGGTACAAATAAAACACAACACAATATAACTATACCCGATAAGGTGTAGTTTAATAAATTCTATTGATTTTATACCCTTTATGGTATAAAATCAATAGTGGAGTTTATTATGAAAACTATCTTAAGTGACTTTATAAAACTGCGCAGAAAATCTCTTCATTTAACACAAATTGAACTAGCCAAAAAGTCAGGTGTAGGATTGCGGTTCATAAGAGAACTAGAACAGGGCAAAGAGACACTTCGTCTTGATAAAATTAACCAGGTACTTGCACTATTCGGGCATGAAGCCGGACCGGTTGCAATGAGGAGGGGTTTTGAACAGGACAGGTAAAGTATATGTCAATCAGAATTGTGCCGGTATAATAGAAGAAAATGATGAAGGTTATCTATTTACATACGACAAAGAATATATAAACTCAGGATGTTCTGCAGTAAGTTTTCTTTTGCCGGTTAGAGAATCGCCATACAAAAGTAAAGTATTATTTCCATTTTTTGATGGTCTCATACCGGAAGGATGGCTACTTGATATCGCAGAGGAGAGTTGGAAAATAAACAGAAGAGATCGAATGCTTTTGTTATTAACGTGCTGCAAGGATTGTATAGGTGATGTTAGCGTAATCAGAACAGGAGAATAATATGGCTTTATGTCTTGTATGCGGTAGTGAAACCGGTTTATCAAATCTATATCATACAAAATGTTCAAAATATATATTCGAATCTGATGTATCTCCACTACTTGAATATTCGCTTGATGATATGCGTGAACTTGCTAAAAAAATTGTATCCCAAAGTATCACTGTTACAGGGGTTCAGCCTAAACTGTCACTTGAAATATCAAAAGCATTTCATGAAGCACCACGATTAACATTAATTGGAGTGAATGGAAATTTTATATTAAAACCGCCCTCACTGATCTATCCCGAACTGCCGGAAAATGAACATCTCACAATGCGTCTTGCTGTTTCACTAAAAATCAATGTCGTTCCCCATTCACTTATTCTTCTTAAATCCGGGGAAAAAGCCTATATTACACGAAGAATTGACCGGATAAAACAAACAAAACTGCACATGGAGGATATGTGTCAGCTTACAGGCAGACTTACTGAAGATAAATACAAAGGCTCAATAGAGCAAATTGGTAAAGTTATTACACAATATTGCAGTAACCCCGGTTATGATTGTATACGATTATTTGAATCAGCCGTTTTTTCATTTATTACAGGAAATTCTGATATGCATTTGAAAAATTATTCATTAATCCGATATAGTGACGGCACGATTTCGCTCACCCCTTTTTATGATTTTTTATCATCTGCAATTGTTCTTCCGGACGATACTGAAGAATCTGCTTTAAATATTAATGGGAAAAAAAAGAAACTAACCGCTAATGACTTTTATGCACTCGCTCAATCACTTCAGATACCTGAAAAGGCAGCTTTCAATGTGATTAGTACCATGACCGGTTCTCTTGAAAAGATACAAGGGATAATCGGTCAGAGTTTTCTGAGTGACGGAATGAAGGAAAAATATAAAGCCCGGATATTGCGGGGAATCGAAGTGATTAGTTGAGAGGCACTATTTTCGCTATAGGGCACCCCTAATAAAAAATCGATGATAACATCGACATACAGGAATGGTTCTATATTATGAGGCTCTTGCAAAAATTCGAGATAAAAAGAGTATTATTGCAAGAGGCTCAACCGATAAAACATACATCAGAGAAAATCGGCAAAAATGACCAGTGTGCATGTGGAAGCAGAAAAAAATACTACACCATCTCAACAAGATAATCAGATATACTGCGTGATTTATCATCAAAACCAAGAGCAAGAAGAAATACTTTTTTACTACCGCCGATATAAGGTTCATAGTATCTTTTGCTTCGAATTTGTGCCATTGCCTCTTCTGCACTACCCATCTTGAACTCTGCTATGAATATTGCTTCTTTGCCTTCCATCACCGCATCGATTCTGCCTGATGACGTATGCACTTCAACATGCTGTCTTACTCCGATAATTTTCAGTGCCGTATAGATATTTGATGCGAATATAGCTTCTATCGCATGTTTTTGTATAAAATGGTCATAAGGAATCCCGGCAAATAGCTTTCTAAATGCGTTAATAAACAACTCCGGGTCACCATACTGAAGACTTCGCACAATCCCGATAGTAATCTCACCGACTTCACTCTGTACCTTGTTTGACCATACTTCGAGAAGGTTATTAAGAAACGCAGACTCGACCTCGCCATTGGGAAATGCCAGTGTATAAATCTGGTATTCTTTGTCTATTGCTTTAACCGTCAAATACCCGGTCTGGAAAAGAAGGGAAATGAGATCCATATTACGCAGTTCAAACTTATCAAAAAAAGATAGGGTTACTTCGCGAGGACTGACCTGATCGGGCAATGTCCCTGCATTCATCAATGCTTTCACAAGAAATGTCACAGTTCCGGTTGCAAACCAGAAGTGATGAAATTCCCCGAGTCTGAAGAAGGATTGTATCGAAATCGGTTTGTCATATTCATCAATCAACATGACCACTTGTCCGTACTTTTCCGAGAGTTTTATAATAAGTTCACGGAGTAATCCCGAGCTGACTGTATCGGTGAGATGTACCTCATACTTTTGTGCAATCTCATGAAATGCTTCTATTACTGCAATTTCAAGCCCCTTCTGTTTTACCGAAATATTCGAAAAATCCAATTTAAGCACCGGGTATTTATCCCATGAAATTGCATTGTAAATCCAAGTGTTTACAAAAAGCTCTTTATTACCGGAATATATCTCTTTGAATGTATTAATAAGTAATGACTTGCCAAAACGTCGGGGACGGGAAAGGAAAAAAGCTGTGCCTGATTTCATTATGTTGTGAATAATTTCAGTTTTATCAACATACACGCAACCGTCTTCAATTATTCTTGATAACTCCTGACGATTTAAGCTTAAACTTTTCATGAGCTCCCCCGTAGTGTAAATTTACCATTAATAGTGAATATTAGCAATAAATATGAGGCATGCGGTGAGGTACCTTACAATACTCTCCCGTTATTTTTTTAATCCCCCGACTCTAAACTCTACGCCTGCCGAAAACATCGACGAAATCGGGTTTTCTTTTGAATAGGGCAATGAACCACAATTCCAGCTGAAAAATGTCCCGAATACAAGACTTACTTTCTTGCGTATAACAGCTCTCTCTTTACGGTTATAATGAATAACTGTTTTAAGCGTTTCCCCTCCTATAAACAGATACGGTCCAAACATATATACAACACCTATAGTATCATCATACCCTTGCTTTTCAAAAAGGTCATAATACCTGACCAATATACCCATCAGGGAAAATGAAACACCGCTTTCAAAAACCCAGTATTTTTCTCTTACATTATTACCTGTTTTTACATGAAATAACACTCTCTGGTTTAGACTGTTCACAAGTGCATACTGTATAACGGATGGCATTACATATATAAAAAGCGGTGCAACAAGAAAAACATCAAGATGGATACTATTTCCACCGGAAAGTGTCAGTCCCATGGAACAGTATTTATTAATGACATTACTGTACGTATAGTAAAAATCACCTTTAAAACTGAAGAACCCCTTTTCAAAACCATCGGCACTAAAAACAAAATCCGCCCCCTGCCCGAATGCGCCACCAAAGAAATGACTGCCTCGTGTTTTCTTCTCGGTTGCATTAATAAAAACAACCACATATAGCATACATATCAAAATACATATTTTTTTCATACTTTACTCCAGTCATTTCAACAGAGGTTACTTTTTTTTCACCTCATTCATAATATTAACAAATCTCGTTTTACTGATCGGATTATGTGCTTTGACAACTCCGTCAACCACCACACAGAATGTACCGAAAGGTGATGGTGATTGCTGGGCTTCCGAAGGAATATTCAAATCTATGACCGTAACTTCGGTATTGAAATCTTTCACCGCAGTTTCCTGTATTTCTTTAACATTTTTAACTGAGTACGGACACTGATCAGAGCGGAATATAAATATGCCTTTTGAATACTTTTTATCCACAGTCCGCACCGATTCATTAAATAGAGGGATTTTTGCATCCGGTGTGAAAGATAGAGTCAGCAATTCAAAATCAGGTTTTGCTGTATCGGTTATTTTAAAGCCTTTTTTTGTAAATATATCTTTACCGGGCATAAACGAACCCTTTCTTGTTACAACACAAACACCTGATTTATTTTTATCCATTGCATCCTGTATGCAAAGGTCGATCAGTTGAGACGCATATCCGTTACCTTTGAATTCTTTTCTGAAGCCGACAAATAAACAGTTTATAAACAGATAATTTTCAGCAATTACCGGTCGCATTGCATATTCACTGTTAATCCATTCGATCATACCCTGATTTCCCGATTTTTCTGCAACCACTGTTTTTATAACCAGTCCGTGAGTTTTCATTTTTTCCATCCAGCAAATTTTCTCAGGGTACCCTTCCCGCTTCAGATCTTTATATCCGCAGATTCCATAGTTTGTGATATTGGTGTAGTCTGTATCGATTATTGTGATTTCTTCCATAAATTGTTCTCCGTTTGAATATTTTACCATAATTTCTAAACAGAACAACTTGCTTTCAAACATTTTTTTTATTATATTACCAAATCACCGATACAGGACTAAAATTTTTAGAAACCTTATTAATATATCTATTTTGCAATATGCCGGAAGAATCAAAAGATATACTAATATAGGAATAAATTCTCCTTTTCTTTTTCCTCTAGTTCTTTTTTAAGCATTCTAATTTCTGTTATATAATCATATTCTGCTTTTAATTCTGGTTTATTTTGGCATTCCTCACGATATTTTTTCATCCATATAGATATTATTGCTTTTGATATGTCGAACTGCTCAGACAAGCTTCGTATGGTTCGACTTTCTTCTTACAATCTTAATTTTAAAATCTTCATCATATGTTTTCATTTTTTCTCCTTCTATGATATAAATATCATATTTGGTCAGTATGTTATATCATAACAGAAGCAGATCATTGCGAATAAGTACCAGGAGAAGTATGCAGGAGGCGGGTGTTTCTTATTGCAGTGGGGTTTGAGGTGGTGGAGGTTGAATAGACAGGCTGACAGGGATGCACTGTGTGCCTTCCTGTCAGCCTTGTGAACCGCTAGTAAAACGGTGTATAGAGCATTTGTGGTGTTATTCTATTTAACGGATACAGTGGTAGAATATTCCCTTCAAAAAATTATTATCACAAATCAGCAATCACTTGACAATCCTGCCATAAGTTGCCGTAGGCTGCTGAAGCTGATGATTTTATGTGTATTTTAGGAGTCGGAAGTGTTTTGTAAAAGACATTATTACCACATAATGGAGGAGTTAAAGCGTATAAATTTACTATACTCAATAAGCTACAATCACGAAATGCTTGATACCCAATACTTGTAACACCCCCAGGAATAGTGACAGAAGTCAGAGAACTGCATTTATAAAATGCGTCATACCCAATAGATGTGACAGTATTTGGAATATTTACTGAATTCAGTGAACTACAATTGTAAAAGGTAGAATTTTCGATAGTTTTAATGCCGTTGGGAATGTTAACAGTACTAAGTAAGCTACAATTTAAAAATACACGCTCCCCAATTGAGCTGACTGTACTAGGAAGAGCAGCCGAAGTCAGTGAAGAACAACCAATAAATGCATTACTTTCGATGGATGTAACACTTGTAGGAATGGTTACTGCAGTGAGGTATTCAGACCCCAAAAATGCACCGTTTCCGATAGTTTTTACAGTGTTAGGTATAGAATATGCTCCATTTTTTCCATTTGGATATGCAATTAGTAAAGAACGAGCCTTGTTAAATAAAACCCCATTAATAGATGAATAATATCCATTTTGTTGTCTAACGTTGATAGCTGTTAGAGATCTACAATAAGCAAAAACACTATGATCAATAAAATACACATAATTCGATATTTCAATGACGGTCAGCGAAGAACATTTATAAAAAGTATCTGTATAAATACTCGTAACCGAATCTGGTATTTGAATAGCAGTAAGTGAAGTACAATCATAAAATGCAGAACCTCCAATATAAGTAACCGAATTTGGTATCTCAATACCAGTAAGTGATGTACAATTATAAAATGCATAAGCTCCAATAGTAGTTATACTGGAAGGGATGGTGACAGTTTTTAGAGATGTACAATTAGAAAATGCATAGTTTCCGACAAATTTGACAGTAAGACCTTGTATTTCTCCCGGTATAACCAGTGCACCGGTTATTAGCTCATCACAATCTGTAACCTCCAGTGTCATGTCATTTTTTACAGTGTATGTTATGTAATCAACAGTAAATGAAGACTGCATCCACTTCGCATACAAAGTCACATCTGCCCCGCTCATGGTAAACGTATCGCCTTCTCTATACACAATAGCTCCATTCGAATTTGTAGCCCAGCCGATAAATACATTACCTTCTAAAGTAAAGCCGTTATCATTCAAAATTACACTGTCCCCGTAAGCAATACTCATTGAATTGTTAGTTCCTGAGGCATTCCAATTATTCTTTTCGAAACTCAAAGAAAACATCTTTAATGTCCACTTCGCATAAAAGTTCTTATTCCCCGTCGTCCCCTTCACAATTCCGGTAACCGGTATCGAATACGCTGCATCCTCATACCACCCGTTAAAGTCATGGTAATCTTTCGATGGCGACTGTAATGTCAATACTGTTTCTGAGGTAAAATTCGCAGGGTTATCTCCGTGATTTGCCCCCCCGTCAAGATGATAAGTTATGGTGTAACTCACCGCACTCCACTGTGCATAGAGTACCACATCAGCATTGCCCATCATAAAGTTCGTATCAACCGCACGGGCTGTTCCTGTACCGTCTGCTTTTGTATTCCAGCCGGTAAATGTGTTTTCGGCACGTGCCATAGCACCTTTATCAAGTACCACCACATTCATGCTGTTTGTGTATAATGTGTTATCAGTAGGCACCCCGGTTACACCGTCACCATTACCGTTGTAGATCACACGGTATGTAGGTATATAAATCCCCCATTTCGCATAGAGTGTGATATTTGCGCCGTTTGTAGTCACTGATGTCTTGTCCGCATACTCAGCTGCACCTTCCGCACTGGTAGCCCACCCCTTAAATACCATGCCAGTTTTGGTAAATGCGCACGCCGGAAGTGTTACCGGTACATCATTAACCGCAGTCACTGATGCCATTGTACCTGCTGCATCCAGATCGTTTTTATTAAAACTGATTACATACTCCACTGAACTGTCCGCCCAGAGCGCATAGAGTGCAATGTCTGCATCACTGATTATAACTGATGCCTTGTCAGTATATGCAATCTCACCATCCGCTGTGAGTGCCCAGCCTTTGAATGTATACCCGCTTCGTGTGAATGTGCACTCAGGCAGTGTCACTGTTACACCTCCTGTTCCACTTACCGTAGCCATCGTTCCAGTTGCATCGGCACTATTTTTATCAAATGATATACTCTTCGGTGTTCCTGCAGCCCACTTCGCATAATAGTTCTTATTCCCCGTTGTTCCCTTTACGATCCCCGCAACCGGTATCGAATACGCTGCATCCTCATACCAACCGTTAAACTCATAGTAGTCCTTAGTCGGTAACTGTAATGTCAACACTGTTTCTGATGTAAAACCCGCAGGGTTATCTCCGTGATTTGTACCCCCGTCAAGATGATAAGTTATGGTGTAACTCACCGCACTCCACTGTGCATAGAGTATCACATTAGCATTTCCCATCACAAAGTTCGACTCAACCGCACGGACTGTTCCCGTACCGTCTTCTTTCGTATTCCATCCGGTGAATGTGTAGCCGGCTCGTGCCATAGTACCTTTATCGAGTACCACCACATTCATGCTGTTCGTGTATAATGTGTTATCAGCAGGTACATTAGTAACTTCGTCGCCATTGCCGTTGTAGATCACACGGTAGGTCGGTATGTAAATCCCCCATTTCGCATAGAGGGTGATATTTGAGCCGTTTATAGTTACAGATGCCTTGTCCGCATACTCAGGAGCACCTTCCGCACTGGTCGCCCAGCCCTTGAATACCATGCCTGTTTTGGTAAATCCGCACGCTGGTAATGTCCCCGGCACGCCATCAACCGCTGTAACGGAACCCATAGTACTATAATGACCCCATAAAGAACCGGACATGATAGTCCGGAGACTTTATCAAAACAAATGTTTATAGTATAAACAACAAAAGGGGTTAATATGACTGATTTAGAAAAACAACAAGCATTAGAAAAATTT